>Ga0208765_1000060_pt1 | contig 60285 bp, 66 predicted proteins | sample ETNtaG_2_FD_185783 | JGI IMG/M metagenome (GOLD analysis project Ga0208765, IMG submission 185783) | Marine microbial and viral communities from oxygen minimum zone, Eastern Pacific Ocean - ETNP201406SV203 (SPAdes) (version 2) | ecosystem: Environmental > Aquatic > Marine > Oceanic ...
AGTGGCTAAGAAGGCTCCTGCTAAGAAGAAGGCAGTGGCTAAGAAGGCTCCTGCTAAGAAGAAGGCAGTGGCTAAGAAGGCTCCTGCTAAGAAGAAGGCGGTGGCTAAGAAGGCTCCTGCTAAGAAGAAAATTTCTGCCAAGGCGCGTTTCAATGCAGCATGGTTGAAGAAGCAACGAGAAGCTCTGTTGGCGGAAAGAGCTAGCTACACCCGCCATGCCGAATTCCTCGAGGCCGAAGCTGATCAGTTAGCCAGAGATCGCGAACCGGGCGACGTTCAGTTTGACGAAGAATCAGGAGAAGGGGATTCAATCGCTGTTGAACGTGATCGAGATCTGCAGCTCTCCGCACAAGCTCGAGCTGCGATTCAAGAAATCGACGATGCGCTTGAAAGAATCAAGAAAGATACATACGGAACAAGTGTGGTTTCGGGGCTGCCGATACCGAAGGAACGGTTAGAAGCGATCCCACACGCTGACAAGCGCGTTGAGGAGAAAGCCACCGGCATGTCGTGGCGTTGACCTTGTGGCTACGTCTCAAAAAGCACCGACGTCGTTTTGGGTAGCCCTGAGCGCGGTTTTCGTTATTGCTGCAGACCAGTGGAGCAAATACTGGGCGGTCGGTGCGTTAAGTGACCGCTCGATTGATGTTTTTGGGACCCTTCGGTTTCATCTGACAGCGAACACTGGGTTCGCTTTCAGCACTGGCCAAGGTCTGGGACCCATCTTGGGTTTGGTTGCCTTAGTGATTGTGGTCGTTCTTTGGCGAATGAGAAGCAGGTTTTCTAGCCTTGTTGGCACTTTGGCACTCGGTTTCGTGCTCGGAGGTGCGTGCGGGAATCTCATCGATCGCGCGCTTCGAACTCCGGGTTGGGGCCGGGGGGCAGTGGTTGACTTCATTGATCTTCAGTTCTGGCCTGTCTTTAATGTCGCAGATATGGCAATCGTTGTTGGCGTGTTGCTCTTATCCGCAACTATGTGGATTGAACAGCGGAGAGGAATGAACGGTGCGTGAACAAATCCCGAACGCACTAGACGGTGAACGCGTGGATCGTGTTGCAGCGTTGATGACTGGCTTTAGTCGTAGCGCCATAGCCAGACTCATTTCTGATGGGAAGGTAATTCGAAACGAAGAAAGAGTTGTTAACGGGTCTGACCGAGTAGCTCAAGGAGACCATGTAGAAGTCGAAATGCCTATGAAGGAAGAGGCATCAAAGGCACTTGTTCCGGACGAAAGCGTTGAATTCGAGGTTGTGCACGAAGATGAAGCAGTGATCGTGGTCAACAAGCCTATTGGTTTAGTAGTACACCCAGGAGCCGGACGGAACGACTCCACCTTGGCTCACGGATTGTTGGCGAGGTATCCAGAAATCGCTGAAGTGGGAGCAGTCGAGCGACCTGGCATAGTTCACCGTTTGGACCGCGACACAAGTGGACTGTTGATTTGCGCAAGAACGAATGAGGCATTGACGTACCTGAGTGAGGCCCTATCGGCTCGACAGATGCACCGAAGTTATTTGACGATAGTTGCTGGTTGCCCTGAAGCTCCGACGGGCACTATCGACGCACCCATTGGCCGTAGTCGCCGATCCCGAACAAGAATGACTGTGACGGAAGATGGTCGCGAAGCTCGAACTCATTATGAAGTCCTGGAGACCTGGCGGTACCCCGATCCGGCATCTTTGCTGAGGTGCACATTAGATACCGGGCGAACCCACCAGATTCGAGTTCATTTGAGAGCTATCAACTCTCCGGTCCTCGGAGACTCAATCTATGGAAAGAAAGACCCTTTTGGAGTTGGGAGACCGCTACTTCACGCTGCCGAAATTTCTTTCCTTCACCCTGTCAGCGCTGAGGAAATGTGGTTCACCTCTGAGCCGCCAGCTGATTTCAGACACGCATTGGACGCTTTCAGAGCGCAGAACCCCGAGACTGCTCCCTGAAGCTCATTTCGAGGAAGACAGCTTTGCAGCTAACGTTTTTCTTTTATCTGGCTGCCTTTGAGTTTGATTAGCCTTCTACACATCTAGGGTGCGACTGTGACTGATATCGAAGGGATGATCATTCCGTCTGATGGAGAGATGTCTGTCTCCTCCATCGTCCCTGCGATTGTTATGAGAAAATCAACGTCTTTGGTGTCTGAAGCAGTGTTGGCGTCTCAATCAATCGTTCTATTCGTGGTTGATGGCTTGGGTTGGCATCAAATAGATAGACACCGTGGGGAGCTTCCTTGCCTTGGTGAAGCTTTGGGCACCCCTATAACTACTGTCGCGCCAAGCACGACAGCCACGGCGTTGACATCCATTTGTACCGGAGTGCTGCCAGGAGAACATGGCGTGGTCGGGTACAAGGTCGATACTCCTCACGGGCTTTTGAACTGCTTACGTTGGACTGCTGGATCAAAGTTAATGATGAAGGATCTTCCTCCAATTGATTTTCAACCAGTAGAGCCATTTTTGGGTGCGCGACCTCCGGTGGTTACTCGGGCCGAGTTTCAGATGAGTGGTTTCACTCAAGCGCACCTGCGAAATGGAGAATTTTGTGGCTGGTGGTCACCAGCGACTTTGGTCACAGAGATTGCAGATCAGGTCAGGTCTGGATCTCCCTTTGTTTACGCCTACTACGACGGTTTGGACAAGGTTGCTCACGTCCATGGCATGCAACGACATTATTTGGATGAACTGAAGTTCGTAGACGCACTTGTAGAACGAATAATTGAGGAACTCCCAGAAGGCGCGACCCTGCTCGTCACGGCGGACCATGGGATGGTCGAAGTCGGAGATCAAGTCTTCGACCTTGATGAGGAACTAATCCAGAGGACATCAGGCACCTCGGGTGAAGCCCGGTTCCTATGGCTTCATGCCAAGGACGGGATCGTTGAGGGGTTACTCGAAGCTGCTCAGGTTCATTCTGATGTGGCTTGGGTCGTAGCGATAGAACAGATCCTTGATGAGTGTTGGTTTGGCCCTCATGTCACCCCCGAAGCACGGCTGAGAATGGGGGAGGTGGCGATTGTCGCTCGCGACCCGATAGCGCTGATGGATCCGCGGCAGCCAGACGCTCCACAGTTGGTGGCGCGCCATGGGTCTATGACTCCAGAAGAGATGCTGGTGCCCTTTATTAGCTTCTCCTAGTTTTTGGGTCGTTCAGCCGCCTTCGCCGGTAGAATTTGGACATGGTTGAGCAGCAATCAGACTCTGCTGGCGCACCTCCAGAGTCAGTTCAGGAAGATGTTGAACTGATCGAGCCCAATGACGCCGTTGAAGCAGAAGAAGAGCTGCCTGCAATTTCAGAGCCCGCCAAAGTGATGCGTATCGGCTCGATGATCAGAACCTTGTTGGAAGAAGTCCGAGGGGCTGAACTCGATGAGGCGAGCCGCGACCGCATGAGAGAAATCTACGAACAATCCGTCGCTGAATTATCAGAGACACTCGCTCCCGAGCTACGAGAAGAATTAGAGCGACTGGCATTGCCATTTAGCTCTGATTCTCCGTCCGAGGCAGAGCTCCGGGTCGCACAAGCGCAACTAGTTGGCTGGCTTGAAGGTTTGTTCCACGGTATTCAGGCGGCCGTAGCGGCTCAGCAGATGATGGCTCAACGTCAACTGATGGAAATGCGTCAGGGAGCGCTCCCTCCGGGAGTCGGGATGCCTCAGGGTGTCGAGAGCGTTCAATCAGATACTCACCCTGGAGGCGTTTATCTATGATTTCGGGTCTCATTTTGCTCAATTGTCGTTTATCGGCTGGACTGTTAGGTCGACGCGCACTGATGGAGGAACCTTCCTGATGGCCCTGACGGTCGAAACTAAAGACTGCACCGCCCTAAGCGATGCTGAGATTGAAGAAATGGCTGACCTCATTGAGGATGAGCCAGTCGTCTTTGATGTGGGGGAGTTGTCCAAACAAAGAGATGCCTGGGTTCTGGTCACTCAGGTTCGAGATGGCAACAAGCTATCAGCGTATGGTTTTTGCACTCTTGAACGTGTAGGTGGCGACCCCACGGTATTGGTTGGTCTTGCCGCAGTAAAAAGGACGAGTCGTAGGGAGAGCGCACTTAAGGTAATGATTACCGATCAAATGCGGCGAGCGGTGCTGGCATTTCCTGACGAAGATGTCCTTGTTGCAGCGCAGATGGCTGATCCTGCAGCCTTTGACGCGTTTAAGCCGCTTAGTCGTGTCGTTCCTCGTCCAGGGTATGAAGCGAACGGCGAGGATCGGGCTTGGGGGCGTCGACTAGCTAAGCGTTTCGAAGTAAGAGGAGAATATAAGGCCAAGGAGTTCCGCGTTTATGGAGAAGGTCTACCTTCCTTGGTTCTAAGCCATAACTCATCGAAACCAGAAAGCATTAAGCCCGAGGTGGCAGCGCTGTTCGAAGGCCATAACGTCCTCAACGGCGACGCTTTGGTGACTTTTGGGTGGGCGACCCGCGAGAAGCTCGCCAAGTTGCTCTAATCCTTCGGCGAAGCTCGTGGAATTTTCGGATCTAATCCACAAGCGGAAAATGACCAGGTCTTTTCTGGCAGAGCCGGTCCCCAGACACACCCTGGATAAGGTTCTTGATTCAGCACGCCGTGTACCGTCGGCGGGAAACACCCAAGGCTTTGACTTCGTTGTTCTTGAAGGACCCGAAACGTCACTTTATTGGGACGTCACTCTGCCATTAGGGAGAAGAGAAAAGTTTCGTTGGCAAGGTCTTTTACGTGCACCGGTTCTAGTGACTGTCTGGGCTGATGCCGATGCCTATGTGCGACGTTACAGCCAACCTGACAAGACCGGAAGTGGCCTTGGTGATGGTGTTGAGGCATGGGCAACGCCCTATTGGGTGGTCGATAGCAGTTTTGCAGCAATGGCAATGCAGCTCGCTGCGATCAATGAAGGATTAGGAGTCCTGTTCTTCGGAATGTTCAACTTTGCGCCAAAGGTTGCGGAGGTGTTAGGAGTGCCAACTAGTCGGGTGCCCATCGGAACAATCGCTCTTGGATGGCCCGATGAATCTGACCAGGAATTAGGTCGATCAACTTCAATTGATCGACGTCCCCTAGAAGGAAATATAGCTAGTGTCGTACACCGCGGACACTGGTAGTCGAGTCGCCGGCCAGGAGCAACTATGAATAGTTCTCGAAAAGTGGTCGAATCTGGTTATGAAGCCATCAGCCAATTGTTTCATCGCTACTTGACGGGGCTGATACTGGCCCTGGTGGTTGAAACCGGCCCTGATAGAACCGCAGATGTAGTACAGGGACTGTTTCGGCGTCAACAAGAAGAACGGTTCTTGCCTGGGTTAGCGAAATTAGGTCTGCTAGATGAACCAGATGCTGTCGCTTGCGCCAAATATCACTATCTCTCCAACCACTTAGGTGGGGTATCAGTCGTCTTTGTCGCGGAAACAGAGAAGAAGGCTTGGGTCCGATATCTGCCGCCAAGGTGGATTTTTGACGGAACTGCTATCGCTGCCATTCCTACTCAGGTATCGAGGGCGATGTTGTCGGGGTGGCACGCAAACAACGGAGTCTTGTTGGGGAATCCGAACTTGGGGTTCGTGTGTACGAGTCAGACCGTTGACGGGATGCCAGGTCTTGAGGGCTACTACATAGAAGAAGATCAGCCTCTCGTGCCGAGTGACCGTTTGAGGTTCCGTTATGGCGAAAGCTGTCCTCCCATTAGTGAGCAAGATTTGCCAGTTCTAGACAACAAAGAATGGCCAGCCGAACGGCTCACCAAGGTGGCTCGGAACTACAGCATGGATTACATCCGCAATATCATTCCGGTGATAGCCCAGGAACTGGGTCCTTTGGTGGCTCAAGGAATCCTCTACCGCACTGGGCGCAAGATAGGCATGCAGTACTCGGTAGAAATTCGACGGATATTAGGCCTAGAAGAACCAATCGACATTCTTGAGGCTCTCCTAGTTGCCCAGGGAGACAACGTCGAGCGAGTCGGACCTGACTTATCTCAAACCACCTGGAGTTTGATGAGTGGGCTGGAAGCGGAGAACACGCCTGAGTGGATGGATGGCCTCATGGGGTTATGGGAGGGGGTGCTACTGGTTGTTCAACCAAATTTACGGTTGGGTCTCTTAGAACGACTTGACGTTGGAGAGAGCAGGTTTATGTGGAGGATCTCTGAAGTAGCGCGTCCGAACCAGTTTTAGGAATGAAACGCTTCCACTGTCGTGGTCAGTTCATCGAGGTAGCGCAACGTTTCGTCAGCCGACGGCAAATCAAAGTTCACCGGAGTGAAAATAAATTGAGTGACACCCGCCTCCGCATAGCTCTCGAGTCGTTCCTGGCGTGGCCGCCCCCACACATAGAGAGAAATCGGGATTGATTTTCCGTCTCTGCCCGCTTCATCTGCCAAGTTCCGGAAACGTTGTATGCCGGCAAAAACGTCTGGCTTTCCATCTACGTTCATTACCCCGACATCGATTGGGGCCCATTCGTCGGCGTACTCTGCGGCATGTTTAATTCCTAGGGGCCCAGCATTTCCAAGAGCTATAGGCACTGTCCCGTTAGTGGGCTTTGGATAAACCCAAGAGGCCGAATAGGCATCCCAGGTACCTGAGAACGATGCTTCTTCTTCGCTCCAAGCCAGACGTAATGCTTCGACCCTTTCGCGCATCGCGGAATAACGCTTTTTGAAAGGTAGGTCTGAGCGATGGTTCTCTAGTTCCTCTTCATTCCAGCCGACTCCAATGCCCATCACGACTCGGCCCTGAGATAACACGTCTGCAGTAGCTACTGTGCAAGCTAGGTCGAGAAGGTCGTGTTCTAGGAGTAGGCAAATTCCGGTGCCTAAGGTCAGGGTTGATGTTTCTGCAGCCGCTGAGGTAATTGATACCCAGGGATCCATCATGTGAAAGTAGCTCCCCGGCAATTGACCACCATTTGGATATGGGCTGCGCCTCTCAACTGGTATATGGCTGTGTTCTGGGAACCAGACTGAGTCGAAACCGCGACTCTCCAACTCTCTTGCGATGTCGCCGGGGAGAATTCCGCCGGCGTGATTTCCTGTGAGGTAGCCAAACTTCATAAATGAATCCTACGACGATATGGGCATCGAAAGCTGAGTCTTCTATCGTTCGCCTAGTGGAATCTCACTCAGCTGAGGTGAATGGAGAGTTGACGACGTGACGGCTTTATCTATCTGGGTGGCTGGATCACGACCGAGGACCTGGCCCGCTGCTGTTGTTCCAGTAGCGGTAGGGACTGCTGCGGCTCAAGATCAACCAAACCTACTCCGGGCTTCTTTAGCGTTATTGGTGGCGTTGGCCCTTCAGGTAGGCGTCAACTACGCCAATGACTACAGCGATGGAGTCCGCGGCACCGACGACAAGAGAGTGGGCCCGACGCGTCTTGTTGCATCCGGGTTGGTTGAAGCTAAGAGCGTTAAACGCGCCGCTTTCTGTTTCTTTGGCGGGGCAGCACTTGTCGGTCTTTACCTTTCTGCTGTGACTAGCTGGTGGTTAGTCCTTGTTGGTGCTGTCGCGATAATGGCCGCGTGGGGCTACACCGGCGGCCCAAAACCGTACGGATATCACGGCTTGGGGGAGTTGTTCGTGTTCATCTTTTTTGGGTTAGTGGCTTCGGTGGGCACCACCTATCTCCAAGATGAACAAATTTCCGCTCTAGCGGTTGGCGTTGCGGTGCCAGTTGGCTTGTTGGCAGTTGCTCTCTTAGTTACGAACAACCTTCGAGATCTTCCGAGGGACGAATTAGTCGGTAAGCGCACTCTGGCAGTTCGCATGGGTGATCGACCAACTCGAGCGCTTTATGTCGTTGTCGTTGCCATGGCATTTCTTTCTCTGCCGTATTTGAGTCTCCTCAGGCCGGGAGCGTTACTGGCGTTTGCGTCTGTACCGTTGGCGGTGTCTCCTATTCGTTCGGTTATCAAAGGTGCCTCAGGACAGGAATTGATCCCGGTCCTAGGCGCGACAGGGAAGTTACAGATGGCCTACGGTGCATCGCTCTGCATAGGCCTTGCTTTGGGGATTTAGTTCACTCGTCGAGAGTCCCGACGAAGAGCTGGGTAATTCCCCCACTCAGGAGAGTCCTGCCGACGTTGCTGAATCCCACGTCCCTGAGTCCAGCCAATAGTTCTTCACTATCAGGCAGATATTGAACTGATTTCGGAAGGTACTTGTAGGCGTCTTGGTCAGATAGTAGCGCCCCAATTTTGGGGACTATTTTTCCGAAGTAGATGCTGTGACCCAACCGAAGTAAAGGGTTTGAAGGTTCCGCGACATCCAGCAGTCCTATTCGGCCTCCGGGTTTGAGCACGCGGGAGATTTCCTCGAAGAACTCACTCAAATTAGTGAAGTTGCGCAACGCGAAACCGCAAGTGATTCCTTCGACGTGGTTAACGGGGACTGGCAGGCAAAGCGCGTCCGCTCTAATCAAAGGAGCATCAGTATTTGCCGCCCCCAACATCCCGGCGCTGAAGTCGAGGCCGACGGGTTCAAGTCCGTAACGTAAAAGGTCATTACAAAAGTCGCCTGTCCCGCAAGCCAAATCTAAGACCACTGATCCAGGCGCGAGATCTAAAGCTTTCACGGTCCGGCGCCTCCACCCAACATCCATCCGAAACGTCATTAATCGATTGACTAGGTCATATCTAGGCGCGATTTGATTGAACATGTGCTCGACGGCAACTGCTTTTTCTTCTCCCTGAGGGAGATCATCATCGGTGCCCATAGTTTCGTAATCAGATTGCGGGGTTCAGGTATAAACGCGGTAAATGCATTCGGCTACACAGGCGGGTCTTTCGGAACCTTCAATCTCGAAAATGAGTTCAGCGGTGTATTGAGCCCCGCCATCAAATCTGGAAACGTCCTTCAAGGTCGCGCCCATTCGCACATTTGACCCGACCGGAACAGGCGCAGTGAACCGAATCTTGTTAGCGCCGTAGTTGACGCCCATCTGAACGTCTCCGCCTATGACAAAAGCTTCAGACATACACATCGGAGCCAGGGAAAGCGTGAGATAGCCGTGAGCGATGGTCGTCCCAAATGGGCCTGCTTTTGCTCGTTCTTCGTCAAGGTGGATCCATTGAAAGTCGCCAGTCGCTTCCGCGAACTTTTGAACTTGTTCGGGGGTAATGGCATGCCATTCGCTGTAGCCAATTTGCTGTCCGACTCTGCTTTCGAGGTCGTCTATTCCATCAATGTGAGTAGTCATAGTTAGGAGTTTAGGGGCATCCCTTAGGCGAACCAGATCCTTCGGTACTCCTTGCTTTGAGGATGAAGCAACAGGACTAGGAGAACTATGTCAAACATCAATCTGAGGAGAAACCCGAGTAACTCAATGTTGGCGGCATAGCGGATGCCTAGCCATAATGTCGCTACAACGGAGTAGATAGCAGCCGATAGAGCTAACCGAAATCCAAATTTCTTTTCATTGGCTATTCCGAGTCCTCCTCCAACAAGCGCTATAAGAAGCAATAGTGGAAATATCCGTGACGCGAATGATCCGAGTATGTCGTACGGCAATTGCCGGTAGTAGATACTGCCAAAGAGGACGATGCTTACACCCCGAAAATATGCCAGCATCACTGCGCTATACAGCGTCTGGGGTTGGGTCGGGTTTAGCCAACGAAGATTGTTCACCTAGTTAGTTTGGCAGAGGCTGCCTTCAAACCCTCAGCCTTTGGTCGCTTTGACAGTTTGATGCGATGTTCTGCGCGGAGTTGTCCACATGCCGCATCGATATCGGTTCCCCGATTGGATCGCACGGTCGCATTGACTCCGAATGATTCCAGAATCTCTTGGAACCAATTTATTGAATCAGGGTCTGAACCGGGATTTGTGTATCCAGGGGTTGGGTTCAACGGTATGAGGTTTACGTGTGCGTTCAAGGGCCGGGCAAATGCAGCGAGCTCGCGGGCAGCGTCGTCGGTGTCGTTGATGCCTGCCATCATCGCCCATTCGAGACTGATTCGTCGATTTTTGGCTCGTTTGTATGCCTGGAGGGCCTCCGCGAGTTTTCTGAGTGGATAGGTGCGATTAACCGGAGCGATACGGTTGCGGACGTTGTCGTTTGCCGAGTGCAATGAGACAGCCAGGCTCACCGGTAGATCTTGCTGAGAGAGTTGTTCAATCCCGGGAATGACGCCAACGGTCGAGATAGTTATTTTTCTGGCACCGATTCCGAGATCATCGTGTATCCGTTCAACAGCGGACCAAACGTTGTCAAAGTTGGCCAAGGGTTCGCCCATGCCCATGAAAACCACGTTACTTACACGTTTGTTTTTGGAATGTTGGGCTGCGCGGACTACTTGTTCGACAATTTCACCTGTGGTCAGGTGCCGGTCGAAGCCGATCTGGCCGGTAGCACAGAAGGTGCATCCCATCGCACAACCGGCCTGTGAGGATACGCAAACTGTTGAGCGGTCTCGGTAATGCATGAGTACCGACTCAAGCAGGTATCCGTCTCCAAGTTGCCAAAGCTGTTTGACTGTTTTGCCGTTGTCGCTTGTTGCCTCTCGGACAGGAGTGAGTGCTGCTGGAAGGAGTTCCTCGATGGCGGAGCGTAATGATTTCGGGATATTTGTGAGATCTGCCGGATCACGGTGTTGACCGTGGAGGCCTTCCCATACCTGTTCAATCCTGTAGTTCGGTTCGCCTTCGAGTAACTCTGCGAGTTCGGAACGCGATAGGTCATAGCGGGTGATCACCACGCGTACAGGGTACGGGGGGTAGCTTCGAATACGTGGCTCCTCACCGCTATGACGATCATCATCGAGACGTACATAACAGTGGAGTTAGAGCAGCAGTTTTTGGTGCTTCGGACGGTTTAGTTTCCAATGTGCTGTTGATCGTCGGTCTTGCTGGGGCTGATGCTTCGGCTGGAGTGATTCGAGCAGCGGGTGTGGCGGGGTTGCTAGCCGGCGCCATTTCGATGGCGGCCGGAGAGTATGTGTCGGTGCGGGCTCAAAATGACCTCGTAGCGCGGGAACTCGAAAAGGAAAAACTGGCTTTGGCGGAAGACCCCGAAGAGGAAACTGAGGAATTAGCGCAGGTTTATGTCGAGCGGGGGATGAGTCCTGAGCAGGCCAGGGAAATGGCTCAACTGGTTATGCAAAATCCAGAAATGGCCCTGGAGGTTCATGCGAGAGAGGAACTTGGGATCTCCCCGAATGAACTCGCATCTCCATTTGGTTCTGCCTTCTGGTCTTTTCTCGCCTTCGCCATAGGGGCTTTGCTGCCTTTAGTGCCGTGGTTCGTGTCCTCGTCATCGACTGTCATCTGGTTCTCAGTCGCTGCTGCGGTGATCGGAGCTGCTGCTATTGGTTCGAGTTTGGCTCTCGCCACTGGACATTCGGTACTTCGAGGCGTAGCCCGACACGTGGGTATAGCTGTAGCGGCTGCCGTCGCTATTCACTTTGTCGGCGTGGCCTTAGGGTCAGCTGTAGATCTTTAAGGATTTGGCGGCTATTGCTGGTATAGACGTCGCACTACTTGGACTTCAAGACCTAGGTCGCGGTACAGATTCACGGCGGTGGTGTTATCAGCATCGACGTAGAGCATTGCTTGCGTAATGCCAACGGTTTCAAGGTGTTGGTAGCCGGCTAAGGTCAGCGCGCGTCCGAGTCCGAGTCCGTGAAAGTCGGGATCTACTGCTATGACGTAGACCTCTCCGACTGGCGGGTTTTGTTCAGGGTGAATCTTGGTCCAACAAAAAGCTGCTATCTGGTTGTTTTGTTCGTAAATCCGAAAACCTTCGGGGTCAAACCATGGTTCCTGTTGACGGTCACGCAGGAGACCGGGAGTCCACCCGCCTTGTTCACGGTGCCATGAAAACGCTCGATTGTTTACCTCACACCATTCCTCCTCATCTTTTCCCACGACGAACGATCGGGTCACCAGATCAGTTCTTTGTTCAAGTGGAATAGATCGTTCCATCCTGAAGAGGTCCCGTTGGGGGGCGAACTTCAGTCGCCCGAGTAGATCATCAATTTCTTCTGATGGGTGGTCTAACCAGAGCGAGACAGCGGGTGATGTTTGCGACAGAACTTCTCTAAGCGCCATAGAAAGGGCATCATGAGTCCATAGCGAGGCGTCTAATTCCAGAACTTCGCCATCTCTGTCTTCGGTAATCGTTATTGCAGGCGCGTCGTCGGTCACCTCATTGAAGGTATCGCTACTTCATGCTGAATGAGGTAAACAAGCGGGATGGGGAAGCCTCGATCGGCAAACGGTAGGGCGCGCGCAGTACACGAACGCCTGAAGAGTGAGTACGAAGCGATCTGTGAATTAGATCACGACAGCCCGTTCGAACTATTGGTCGCAACCATCTTGTCGGCCCAGTGCACCGACGTGCGAGTTAACAAGACCACTCCGGCGTTGTTTAGTCGTTACCCAGGGCCATTCGAACTCGCGTCTGCTGACCAGCAGGATTTAGAACAGTTGGTTCACCCCACGGGTTTCTATAAAAGCAAAGCAAAGAATCTACTAAAGATGGCCAATCAGCTGTTAGACGACCATGGAGGTGTGGTTCCTGAAGAGCTGGGTGAGTTGGTGAAACTAGGAGGTGTGGGTCGAAAGACAGCCAATGTCATACGGTCTGTTGCCTTTGGGCTCCCAGGGTTGCCTGTGGATACACATGTTGGCCGTTTAGCACGGCGTTTAGGGCTTACAGAAGAAGAGGACCCTGTAAAAGTGGAGATGGCATTGAACCCGATGGTGCCCCGATACGAGCGGGGGGAGTTCAGCCTTCGAGTAATTCTGCACGGAAGGCAGGTATGTTTCGCCCGGAACCCTCAGTGTGAAAACTGTGTTTTAAATGATTTTTGTCCTGCAGCATTCGATTTCTAAGAGATAGAAGAGAGTCATCATGACCATCCGCAGAGCAGCACACTTTGTGCCAGGAGCTAACCAGAAAATGTTGGATAAGTCATTGGCCACAGAGGCCGATGCGCTCATTCTTGATTTAGAAGACGCTGTAACCCCTGAGAATAAGGATTCTGCTCGAACGACAGTTGCTACATGGTTAGAGCAAGTTGAGTTTGGGCGCCAGGAAAAAGTGGTGCGAGTAAATCCGATCGGTAGCCCCTGGTTTCAGCAGGACATAGAAGAAACGATGGTCCATCCGCCTGACTCATACCTCATTCCCAAAGTGAATAATGCCAACGAGATCTCTCAGATAGATGAACTCATTCGAGAAAATGAAAAACTGCATGGGCACCTTGCTGGGTCGACCAAGCTTTTAATTTTGGGTACCGAAACCCCACAGGGTTTTCTCAATATTGGGGATCTTGCTGCGAACCCGCGCGTCGATGCGCTCACTTGGGGCGCCGAGGACCTGTCAGCCGCCATTGGTTCGAGAGGTAATCGCAATCCGGATGGGAGCTATTTGCCGATTTTTGAACATGCTCGGGTGATGTGTTTGTTAGCAGCCACTGCTTGGGAGAAACAACCTTTAGACACTGTTTTCGTTGATTTCAACGACGCCGAAGGTCTCCGAGGTGAATGCCTTCAATCAGCCGCGATGGGATACACAGGAAAAATAACGATCCATCCGAACCAGATCGAGATCGTTAACGAGTCGTTCACTCCATCTGCGGAAGAAGTAAGCGAAGCTCGGGAGTTACTGGAATTGTTTGCTGAAAAGGAGGCTGAAGGCTTAATGGCGTTCAGCTTCAAAGGACAGATGGTTGATGTACCTCACTTGACTCGGGCTAAGAAGATCGTTGAAATGTCAGAGGTCTTGGCAGAACTGAGCTAAGGAGAGGACCTACTGCTCAGCTGGTAAACCGCCTGCGGCCCTAGATATTCGGCGCTGGGCCGTTCGCAAACTACGTTCAACTTCGTATAAGTCCAGAGCAACGTCTTCTTCGGCGGTGCCTATAAGTTCGTCGCCGGCAGCAGTAATTCGGTCACATAACTCGCGTATTGCTGTTTCGAGTGATGAGAGTTCTGCTCGAGAAACCATGAAAGAACCATACAGTCACGTCTGGTTGAGCGATATCCACTTCTTTCTACTGCCTAGTCAGCGGTACCCTCAGTAGGGTGCTTCGCCGCATTGACCTTAGAGACCAAGAAGGGCCATTGGATGTTCACCTCCCGCGCCCCGATTCCGGTGCCCAGGCGCCGACTTCTGAGGTACGAAAGATTATTTCAGAGGTCCGCGAGGGAGGAGATACCTCGATTCGCGAGTTGACGAAGAGGTTCGACAGTGTTGATGTTGTTATTCCTCTTGTTTCGGAAGGGGACCTCGAAGAAGCCTGGAGGTCTTTGGGTTCTGAATTGGCAGCCGCTCTTGAGCTGGCCCGCGACCGTATTCTGCATTTTCACGAACAAGAGGCTGGCCAATCTCACGAAGTAACACAAGATGACATAAGGGTCACGAGTGTGCCGCAACCTGTGGAGCGTGCTGGTCTCTACGTACCCGGAGGACTCGCTGTTTACCCATCTACAGTCCTTATGACGGCGTTACCAGCGAAGGCTGCTGGGGTAGATGAACTGGTTTTATGTACTCCGCCAAACTCGTCGGGAGAAATTGAGCAGGTTGTGCTCGCTGCTGCATATTTGTGCGGAGTGACCGAGGTCTACAAGATTGGGGGAGTGCAAGCCATTGCAGCTATGGCATACGGCTCAGAAACCATAAGACCGGTTGATGTTATTGCAGGTCCCGGAAACATCTGGGTAGCGACCGCGAAACAAGAAGTAGCGGGAACGGTAGGGATAGCTGCTGCTTTTGCCGGGCCGTCAGAGATAGTGGTTGTGAGTGACGAGAGTTGCCCGAGCACTTCGGCCGCTATTGATCTCATACTCCAGGCTGAACACGGACCGGGAGGTCGAGCCTGGCTGGTGACTTGGAACGAAAATTACGCCGAGAAAGTGGAAGAAGCGATGGAACATATCCTTGAATCATCGCCGCGTCGTACTGAGACATTGGAAACACTGACCGAAGATGGGTATCTGTGTTTAGTGGATACCCCGAAGCAAGCTGTTGAAGTTGTTAATGAGATTGCGCCGGAGCATCTCCAACTTATGTGCAACGGATCCCACAGCCTTGTCAGGGACGTCCGAAACGCTGGTGCAGTCTTTTTGGGCAATTGGGGGCCGGCATCAATCGGCGACTATGTGGCTGGACCTTCACATGTTCTCCCGACGGCTGGCACAGCTCGCTTTAGCGGCGCGCTCACTGTCGATGATTTCCAAAAGCGGATGCATGTTATCGAGGTCTCCAAATCGGGATTTGATGCAGTAGCAGATGCAGTTGACCGAATAGCACAGGCTGAGGGTTTGTGGGCTCACGCTGCCTCAGTTCGCGAACGGGAACGGTGGGCAAACGAAGGCTTACAAGCATGAGACGGCCACGTGTGCGTGATGATTTGAAGTCCATGGAGGGATATCACTCCCCACAGGTAGAGGTTGAGGTGCGTTTAAATACGAACGAAGCTCCTTTCCCTCCGCCCGACGAATTCCAGGAAGCGTTCCTAAATGAAGTGACCAAGGTTGATTGGAATAGATATCCCGATCGACTAGCGCTATCGCTGAGGGAAGACTTAGCCTCGCTCCACCAAGTTGACCCTGAGCAAGTGTTCGTAGCGAACGGCTCCAATGAAGTGCTACAGACTATCTGCCTGACTTTCGGAGGACATGGCAGAACTGCTCTGACTTTTGAGCCTACGTACGCGATGTACGGCCAGATAGCGCGGACCACCCAATGTCGGGTCGTCGAAGCTCAGCGAGACGAAACTTTCAGAGTATCTCTTGATGTCTTGGAGCGGGGTATTGAAACCGAGAAGCCAGACCTCATGTTCTTATGTTCACCTAATAATCCCACAGGCACACCCGAGAGCGTGGAAGTAGTTGAAGCCGCTTTGGGTCTTTCATCAGCAGCGGTAGTCGTTGATGAGGCTTATGGGCAATTTGCTGATTTCACGGCTTTAGACATGTTCGGTGCTCCTGATGCTTCTGAGTCCCTGATCGTTACAAGAACCTTCTCAAAAACTTGGTCAATGGCCGGTGTGCGCCTTGGGTATTGCATCGCTCCGCCGTGGATGTTGGATGAATTTCAAAAAGTAATTCTCCCATACCATTTAGATTCGGTGAAACAGATCGCTGGGCGAGTGGCTCTGCGTTTCCAAGATCAAATGGAGCAACGAGTAACGCAGATAGCAGATGAACGACAGCGAGTGTCTGTGGCCCTAACTCTGATGGGGTTAGAGGTCTGGCCTTCTCAAGCTAATTTCATCCTATTCAGGACAACTCCTTGTGATCTACCGGGCGAAGAAGTCTGGAAACGTTTATTGGATAGGTCTGTTTTGGTGCGAAACTGCTCTACTTGGCCAGGCTTAGCTGATTGTCTGCGAATCACGCTCGGCACTGAACAAGAAAACACCATTTTTCTCGAAGCCCTCCAGGAGGCACTTCAATGACACGTCACGCTCAACGCCAACGTACGACGAAGGAAACTCAAGTTGATTTGGCCGTCGACGTTGATGGTTCTGGACAAGTAGAGGTCGCTACAGGGTTACCATTCTTTGACCACATGATCGCGCAGCTCGGTAAACATGCCCGATTTGATTTGACGGTCAAATGCGAAGGCGACATAGACATTGATGCCCACCATACGGTCGAAGATGTGGGTATTGCGCTAGGAGAAGCTTTCGGGGAGGCCCTTGGAGACAAACAGGGTGTCCGTAGATTCGCCTCTATGACAGTTCCGTTAGATGAGGCAGCTGTCGAAGTGGTTTTGGATCTATCAGGTCGACCCTTCCTGCACTACGACATCGATCCACCCGGGGAAAAAATTCTAGGCGACCCACCATTCGACCCTCAGTTGTGTGAAGAGTTCTGGCGTGCCTTTGCCACCGCTGCAGGGATCACGTTGCATCTGGTGATGATTCGGGGCCGTAATACCCATCACATAATTGAAGCGAGTTTCAAAGCCGTCGCCCGAGCACTTTACGATTCAGTTCATATTGCTGACGAGGTTCTCCCATCCACCAAAGGTGTGTTGTGAGGGACTTCCGTTGAGTGAAGTCGAAACAGCTCCGCTGATAGCCATCTTGGATTACGGCATCGGGAATCTAAGGTCCGCGCAGAAAGGATTCGAACGCGTCGGCGCTGACGTTCACTTAACTTCGGACAGCGGCTTGATCGCCGAAGCAGCAGGTGTGGTACTTCCCGGGGTTGGGCATTTCGGCGCATGCATGCGTGAACTTAGAGCGGCAAAGTTAGACGATCTTGCCTGTTCAGTTATCGAATCAGGTGTTCCTTTTCTTGGGATTTGTATCGGTATGCAGATGTTGTTCGAAGGATCCGAAGAAGCACCGGATGTTCGTGGATTGGGAGTGCTTCCCGGACAGGCGCTACTTCTCCCTGACGGGTTGCCGCGCCCTCAAATGCAATGGAACCAGTTGAATATTCAACGGGATGGCTCGCCGCTGTTGGCGGGGATCAAAGACCGATCTTGGATGTATTTTGTTCATAGCTACGCCGTCGAAACTGAACCAGATTTAGTGGTCGCCACTTGTGAATACGGAATCAACGTGACCGCGATGGTAGAAAAAGGTTCCTTGTGGGCCACACAGTTCCACCCAGAAAAATCAGGAGAACTAGGTCGAGCCTTTGCTGAGAATTTCTATAGACAGGTCATAGCCCAATGACTTTTACTTTGTACCCGGCGATCGACCTTCGGGGAGGCCGGTGCGTTCGACTCATCCAAGGTGACTACGACCGTGAGATCAGATATGAGGCCGACCCGGTTGAGGTAGCACTCGGCTTTCAAGAAGCAGGAGCCTCGTGGGTGCATGTCGTCGACCTTGATGCAGCCCGCTCAGGTACTTCGGAAAATCTGGCGACCGTTGCAGCGATCGCGGAGGCAGTCCAGGTGCCCGTGCAAAGCGGTGGAGGTGTGCGCAGCGTCGAGGCAGCAAAAGCTTTATTTGAGGCAGGAGTTTCGAGGTGTGTGGTTGGAACTGCTGCAGTGGAGAATCCGAGCTTGATTGAAGAGATCACGACACTTGGGCATCAAGTTGCGGTGGGTCTTGATGTTCGAGGTGAGACAGTGGCGACCCAAGGGTGGGAGCGAGACAGTGGCCTAAGCATTTATGAGCTGCTGCCTAACTATGAAAACGCAGGTGCTGAGGCAATAGTCGTGACCCAGATCAATCGTGATGGAATGGGAACCGGACCGGATATCGCCGGTTTAAGAAGTGTGATCGAAGGCACCTCCCTGCAGGTTGTGGCGAGTGGCGGTGTTGGAGCGCTTACACACATCACCCAACTCGCCCAATTACGTGTCGACGGCAGGGGTTTAGCAGGCGTCATAGTCGGTAAAGCCATCCATGACGGCGTCATTGATGTTTCAGATGCAGTGAAGGCCGCTGAACAGATATGAAATCGGTGAGAGTGATCCCCTGTTTAGATGTCGACCAAGGGCGTGTCGTCAAAGGCGTCAATTTTGTGGGACTTAGGGACGCTGGCGACCCTGTTGAGTTAGCGGCTCGCTACGACGCGGAAGGAGCGGATGAGGTTGTATTTCTCGACATCACCGCAAGCTCAGATAACCGCGAAACGATAATTGAATTAGCTCGCAAGGTCGCCGAAGAGGTCTACATACCGTTCACTATTGGAGGCGGAGTTAGATCAGTTGATGATGCTCGGCTGCTCCTCAGAGCCGGCGCAGATAAAGTTTCGGTGAACTCGGCAGCGGTGCATCGCCCCGGTCTGGTCTCGGAGTTAGCAGCAGCATTCGGTAGTCAGTGCGTGGTGGTTGCGATCGACGCAAAATCGAACGAGGACAAGACCTGGAACGTCTATATCAATGGTGGACGTGAAGATGTTGGCCTCGATGTAGTCGACTGGGCTAGAGAAGTCACGGACCTTGGTGCGGGTGAAATTCTCTTGACGTCAATGGATGGTGACGGAACTCGCAACGGGTACGACCTTGAATTGACTCGAGCCGTTGTTGACGCGGTTCGAGTGCCTGTGATTGCAAGTGGTGGTGTCGGAACGCTTGATCATTTGGTCAACGGTGCAATTGATGGTCGAGCAGATGCGGTACTGGCAGCGTCGATCTTTCATTTCGGTGAACACACTGTGAGAGAGGCGAAGGAAGCGTTGCTGGCCGCTGGGGTAGTAGTCCGGCCGCCTGTTAATGAGTTGTAGCAGACGTTCATCGGTTAGTTTCGAGCTATGAGCTACCCGGGTACCCATGCAGCAGTAGACCCTGATCGCCCAGCGGTCGTGATGGCCAGAACAGGCGAATCTCTGTCTTACCAAGAACTCGAAGACCGATCCTGTCGTTTTGCGCAAATGATGTGGGATGCCGGGCTTCGACCTGGAGGCCACATAGCAATTTTTGCCGATAATCACATCCGTTACTTTGAGGCCTATTGGGCTGCAATGCGAAGTGGCCTTTACTTCACCACAGTGAATCGGTTCCTTACTGCTGAGGAAGCTTCGTACATCGTTGAAGATTGCGGGGCACAAGTGCTGGTTGCCAGTCAAGCTGTGCGTGACGTAGCGGTCCAAATGTTGCCATCGATACCAAATTGCCCGGTGAGACTCATGTTTGACGGAACCGCAGAAGGCTACGAAAACTTCGAAGCAACGGTCGCCAAATACCCTGCTGAACCTCTTGAAGAGCAACCGAAGGGGTCTCTGATGCTTTACAGCTCAGGCACGACTGGAAAACCCAAGGGAATCAAACGACCGTTAGACGGGTCAAAGATAACTGACCCTGACCTGATAGGAGCCGGTCTGGTCGGCGGGATTTTTGGTATTAATGACCAGTCTGTTTATTTGTCTCCCGCCCCGCTGTATCACTCGGCGCCACTCGGATTTACTACGGGAACACAATCTGTTGGTGGGACGGCAGTAGTCCTAGAGAAGTTCGATCCCCTCGAGGCGTTGCAGGCCATAGAGCGTTACGGCGTTACTCATTCGCAGTGGGTGCCAACAATGTTCACTCGGATGTTGAAACTCACCGAAGAAGAGCGAAATAGGTGGGACCTATCGACCCACAAAGTTGCCATACATGCCGCTGCCCCCTGCCCCGTCGAGGTGAAGAAACAAATGTTGGAGTGGTGGGGTCCGATCCTGCACGAGTATTACGCAGGAACTGAACTCAACGGGTTTTGCTATGTCGGCCCGGAAGACTGGATTAGTCATCCGGGAACCGTCGGTAAACCGCTCATCGGAACCTTGCGTATATGTGATGAAGACGGCACCGAACTGCCTACTGGCGAATCAGGGCTGATTTATTTCGAACGAGAAGAGCAGACGTTCGAATATCACCAAGCACCCGACAAAACGAAAAGTTCGCAACATCCGAATAATCCTTTGTGGACCACGCTGGGGGATGTTGGTCGGGTCGACGACCACGGCTTCTTGTACCTCACGGACAGGAAGGCTTTTATGATTATTTCGGGCGGAGTCAATATCTATCCACAAGAAATTGAAGACTGTTTGATTCTTCATGCTGAAGTCGCTGACGTTGCAGTTTTTGGTGTCCCAAATGAAGATTTCGGTGAAGAAGTTAAGGCTGTTGTGCAGCCGCTGGATGGGGTTACTGGAGATGAGCAACTAGCCAAACGCCTGCTTGAATATGCCCGCGATCACATTGCCGGCTACAAGGTTCCACGGTCGATTGATTTCCGCTCAGAGTTGCCTCGTTTACCCACCGGAAAACTGTATAAACGACTGCTCCGAGACGAGTACTGGGGCGTCGACAATGAGTCAGGCGGCAGTGTGTCACCAATAGAACAAATAACTGACTCATAAATTAGAGAGCTAGAACAATCATCAATTTTCCGATAGGTGGTGGTCCTGCTTTGTGTGTCCACTGGGCAAGCTCTTCTGGTATTTTCTGAGCAGTCCACTGGCTGGAAGTAGGGGAAGACATGTCAGTTTATTTTGTGGTGCAAGAAGAAGTTAAAGACCAAGACGGGCTTGAGGAGTACATGCAAGCAGCCAAAAGCTCAACGCTTGGCCGCGGCCGTGCTCTGGTAGTCGACAATGATGTTGTCCCAATAGAGGGAGAATGGCATGGTTCTCGCTTGGTCATTCTCGAGTTCGAAGATGAAGAAGCTTTTAGAGAGTGGTACGAGTCACCGGACTATCAGAATGCTCTGCCGTTGCGCCTAGCGGCTACCGATTCTCGCGGCGCACTAGCTAAAGGAATTAGCTAAAAGGCTTAGGGTGCTTGTTTACGACGGCGAATGTTCATTTTGTTGCAGGTGTGCGTCTTGGGTAGCTCGCCGCGCTGATATCGAGCTGAGTCCAGGTGCTGCCGAGGACTTAGAAAACCTGGGTATCTCCATCAGCGACGCGAAACGGGCTGTTTGGTGGATTGAAGGAGATAGGAGACTGTCGGGCCATCAAGCAGTCGGAGAGGTCCTGCGCTCCATAGGTGGCGGTTGGGGATGGCTAGGGAATGCAATGAAGGTGCCACCGTTATCGTGGGTAGCAGCCCTCATCTATAGGTGTGTAGCAGCGAACAGGCACCGCATTACGGGTTGACATAGCTGGCAAATTTCAGAGAATGAGTCATCAGCAACGATCGTCTTAATCAACTATTTTCCGACAACTTCGGTAATGAATGAGCTTGTTCGATCAGTGACTGGTTGGGTAAAGCCCATAAAGAAGTGATCGGCTCCTGCAATTTCTTCTATCGATGTCGCCGTCCACGGTCCGCAAATATCTTTCGCATCGGCTAAGGCTCGGAATTGGTCGTTTTCAGGTACCAGCAGCATCGTTGGCCGTTCGTCTAGCCCAGCTTTCATTTGAGTCGGGTCGAGCAGCGCCAAAGGCGATGCGATTCCTACCCAACCAGCTACGTCACGCCCGTCAGCACTCAGAGAAACGTCTGCCCCAAATGAGTAACCGACTGAAAACACTGGCACAGACTCAGACAATTCTCCTGCAAAAGCGAATGCCGCTTCGCTATCAGATACCTCGAGCTTCCCTTCTCCATAACTTCCTTGCGAATTACCAACTCCTCGAAAGTTATATCTCAAGGTGGCAATCTCGTCCCCAGGCAGTGAGCTGAATAAAGCTTGGACTACGTTGTTGCGCATTTCTCCGCCGTGCAGGGGGTGCGGATGAGAGATCACAGCGATGGCCTTGATACGGCTAGGAAGTAGGTATTCAGCCTCGATCATGACACCGTCACTGGTTGTAAAATTTGTTATTTGAGGTAGTCCTGAGTCCGCGTTCATGTCTGAGAACGGTACCGTGCCATCGTGGCAGAAGAATCAAATGATGCAGCTACAGACGAAAACCAGAAACGCCCGATCAAAATGCTCCATGATCGGATCCTCGTACGCATGCCAGGCGATGAAGCTGAACGGCGAAGTAGCGGAGGGATTTTGATTCCCGCTACAGCACAACAACAAAAACGTTTGGTGTGGGGTGAAGTAGTGGGGGCTGGACCTAACGTTCGAAGTGCCGAAGAGGGCGATCAGGTTCTATTTAGCCCAGATGACCGATATGAAGTCGAAGTTCATGGTGATGATTTCTTGATCCTGCGTGAACGTGATGTCCACGCGATAGCTGCTCCCCGGGTTGAGCCCGGCAGCACAGGTCTATACCTCTAAACAAAGGTGACCCTGGTGTCTGATAACGACCAAAGCGGTTACACAACCCAAGGTGAAATAGAGATCCGAGTAGATGCGCTTCCAATCGACCCGGATGCGGCGATAGAAGATCTAGTGGACCGTTTGGACTCGGCTCGGGGTGTGCTGCTCTCCTCAAGTTACGAATACCCGGGGCGTTACACGCGTTGGGATATGGGATTTGTTGACCCACCAGTCGCCGTGACAAGTCATGGAGACATCGTTACTGCCGAGGCATTGAATCCTCGGGGCGAAGTTCTTCTAAGCCCGATCAGACAAATTATGCAGGAACTCGAGCATGTTTCTATCGTTGAACAAGATGCTGCCCGGCTTGTTTGTCAGATAGAAAGACCAACTGTTCGATTCGAAGAAGAAGAGCGGAGCCGTCAGCCCTCGTCTTTTACAATAATCCGGGCCATTGTTGAGCTATTCAATGGGCCTGATGAGCATTTAGGGCTTTATGGGGCATTTGGCTACGATTTAGCCTTCCAATTTGAACCTATCGATCTGAAGCTTGTCCGGCCCGAAAATCAACGAGATCTCGTTCTATATGTTCCTGATGAAATTATTGTCGTTGACCATCAGGGAGGAATAGCTGAACGTCGTCGATATGAATTCAGTTACAAGGGATCAAGCACGGCGGATATCAGTCGAGGAGGAGCCCGAGAGCCTTACCAACCCGATTTAGATCTCGAACCGAAGCGTGATCATGAAAGCGGTGAATATGCCGGAGTGGTCGAACTAGCTCGCCAATATTTCGCTCGTGGTGATCTGTTTGAGGTGGTTTCGAGCCAGACTTTCGTAGAACCATCTCCCGAACCACCGTCAGAGCTCTTCCGCCGCTTGAAGGAACAGAACCCATCTCCATATGGCTTTTTGATCAACCTGGGTCAAGCGGAATGGCTGGTCGGCGCTTCCCCAGAAATGTATGTACGCGTAGAAGGAGACAGAGTAGAAACCTGTCCAATCTCGGGAACGATTGCGAGAGGGCAAGACCCACTTGACGACGCGTCGCAGATTCTTGCCTTGCTTAATTCTGAAAAAGATGAGTCAGAACTAACCATGTGTACCGATGTCGATCGCAACGACAAGAGCCGGATCTGTATACCCGGATCGGTCAAGGTCATCGGACGCCGCCAAATCGAAATGTACTCGCGGCTTATCCACACAGTGGATCACGTAGAAGGTCGACTTCGACCTGAATTCGATGCCCTTGATGCATTCCTCACCCACACTTGGGCAGTCACTGTTACAGGCGCGCCAAAGACCGCAGCCATGATGTTTCTCGAAGACCACGAGAAAAGCCCAAGGGCCTGGTATGGCGGAGCAATCGGCAAGGTGGGATTTGATGGAGGGCTAAATACAGGACTGACACTCAGGACCATAAGGATCAAAGAGGGCCACGCGGAAGTTCGTGTTGGAGCCACGTTGTTGTGGGATTCAGACCCAGTTGCCGAAGAAGAGGAGACCGAATTGAAGGCCTCAGCCTTTTTGGATGCGCTGAGGTTGCCACGCAGAACTTCAGATATCCCAACATTCGCAGTAGCAGAAGAAAAGAAAAATGTCCTTCTTGTGGACCACATGGACTCTTTCGTGCACACCCTGGCTAACTATCTGAGACAAACAGGTGCCGATGTCATAACTCAGAGGGCAGGTTTCCCATTAGGGGACCTTTCCCGCCTACACCCAGACTTATTAGTGTTGTCGCCGGGCCCAGGGACACCATCAGATTTCGCAATCTCTGACACGATCAAAGCCGCCCTTGATCTGAAAATTCCGATATTTGGTGTCTGTTTAGGTCTTCAAGCTGTCGTGGAGTTCTTCGGAGGGACGCTCACCCAGTTGAAAACTCCCATGCACGGCAAAGCCTCGCCGATTCAAGTAACCGGAGGTCATCTGTTCGGCGGCCTTCCAACGGAATTCAGAGCGGGTCGTTACCACTCGCTCTATGCCCAAAAAGACACAGTTCCTGCCTCGTTAGAAGTGACAGCAACCAGTGCTGACGATGACGTCGTAATGGCTGTTGAACACAAATCTTTACCGATAAAGGCTGTGCAATTTCACCCCGAATCAATAATGTCTTTCGACGACGAGATCGGCTTGCGGTTAGTGCGAAATGCGATCGAGATTTTGACGGACCAATCATGACTCCCATGAGCTTTGCTAGTAAGAGAGACGTCGTCACGGCGGACGGACCTGACACTGAGGCCTACCTTCACGGCCAAATTTCACAAGATGTGGATGACATGGTGGACGGAGAGTCTCGCCTTTCTTTCCTTCTCGAGCCCAAAGGGAACGTAGAAAGCTGTTTCAGGATCACGCGCTTGAGGCAAGAGCGTTACCTGCTTGACACAGAGACAGGACACGGACCGCTTCTTCTTGCATCCCTAGAGCGCTTCAAACTTCGGTCCAAAATCGAGTTCGTTCTTCATGACTGGAAGATGATTTCAGTTATAGGTAATTGCGAGACATCCGACTTTTCTTCAACGTTGTTGCGACTGGAATCGCCATGGCCGGCTCTACAACATGTCGATTTACTAGCGGAAGATCCAACGGTGGACCTTCCTGCCTGCAGCTATGAGGAATATGAGCGGCTTCGCTTCAGTCATGGACTTCCGGTAATCGGCAGGGAATTTGATGTTGGGGCGATACCAAATGAGACTGATCTACTGGGTTTAGCGGTTTCCTTCGATAAGGGCTGCTATCGAGGTCAAGAGCTAGTGGAACGGATCGACTCGCGAAAGGGTGGACGCCGACTACTCCGCCGTATTCGTAGCGACGTCACTCTCTCTCCCGAAGAAGACCTATTTTCTGAAGGGAAGGAAGTTGGTGAGGTGCTCGCTGCGACCTCGACGCCGCCATACATCGGTTTTGCTTCTGTTCGGAGTGAAGCTCAAGGTATAGAAAATGAAGCAGGTGGAGATGTTGAGGTCTTTCCCCTTAACGAGGTTATTCAATAGCGAAATCCTCCCGAGAGTTCTCGCGGAGTAGCCTCTGCGAGTGCCTAATGGTGTCGCAATCAGCGAGACCAGCTGAACTGGGAGACAAGATTGTGGCTAAACCTGCTCTGTTAGCGAAACTGACCGCCAAAGAAGGACAACGTGATGCCCTTTTGGCTGTGATTGCAGACTTGGGAATGCGAAATGTGTCGGGAGAACCAGGTACCGAGGTCTACGCAGCTCACAAAGACGCAGGCGACGAGAACGTCGTTTGGTTTTATGAAATGTATTCAGATGGAGATGCTCTAGCTGCCCATGGTGGATCAGACGAGATGAAAGAGTTCGGGCGTGCCACCGGAGAATTTATGGCTGGCCGAGCAGAACTGATCTTTCTTGAGCCTGTCTGTGCTAAAGGTCTCGACCTTTAGCAACTGTGAGAGTAGCCAGGAACCACTGCATACCGGAAGGCACCTCAGTATGACTGTCGGCGATGGAACTTATTTAGATCGGATCATTGTCGAACACCGCGAGAGAGCTGCAGCAGACCGACGGCCTCTGGAAGCGTTGCATGAAGAGGCCGCCCAGTGTCAAACACCGCGACAGTTCTCATATGCCCTCAAAGAACCGGGCTTGAGTGTGATAGCGGAGGTGAAACGTCGGTCTCCTTCAAAGGGTGATCTCTTTGCCGATTTGGATCCAGCAGTGTTAGCTGAGCAGTACATGCGAGGAGGAGCTGCATGTCTATCTGTTCTCACCGATGGGCCTAATTTCGGAGGTTCCAGCCAAGACTTGGAAGCGGCTCGATCAGCAGTTGATCTGCCGGTGTTGAGAAAAGACTTCACTGTGCACGAACGAGATGTGCTGGACGCACGGCTAATGGGTGCTGATGCCGTTTTGTTGATCGTCGCAGCACTTTCTTCTGATGAACTTGCAACCTTCTTTGAATTGGCTCGAACTTTAGGAATGGATGCACTGGTTGAGGTCCACGACGAGAATGAGCTTGAGACCGCACTCCAGGTCGGCGCGGATTTGATTGGGATCAACCAAAGAGACTTGTTTACCTTTGAGGTCGACCATGAACGGGCGGCTCGAATGGCGAAACTCATCCCAGACGGGGTAGTGGGAGTGGCCGAGTCGGGAGTTAGAGGTCGAGAAGACGCCATGGCTTTGAGTGAAGCTGGGTACTCAGCCATCCTCGTTGGCGAAACTTTGGTGGTGAGCGACGATCCAGGAATGGCTGTCTCTGCTTTAAGAGGAGCCGTTTGATGTTCGTCAAGATCTGTGGAATTACCACTGAAGAGGATGCGCTCCTCGCTATAGGAATGGGTGCTGATGCATTGGGTTTCAACTTTGTTCCTGGGTCATCGCGGCAGATTCGTCCAGCAGTGGCAAGAGATATAGTCCGTCGTTTGCCAGGTGGCGTGCTGACGGTTGGGATCTTTAGGGATGAGCTGAAAGAAACCGTCGTTCAGACGGTGCATGACGCGGGTCTGCAAGCAGCACAGCTTCATGGGCGAGAATCTGCTGAAGATAGTTCGTGGATCGCTGAGCGAGTTCCTTACCTGATCAAGGTATTTGTTGCGGGTGACCCTGCTATCGATGAACTCGATCGTTATTCAGCTACGGCAGTTCTGGTTGATGCACCTGAGCCCGGTTCTGGTGAAGTCTTTGATTGGTCGCTGCTTGACGGAAGAGAAAGAGGACGTCCACTTATCTTGGCAGGCGGGCTGGACCCTAAAAACGTGGCCCAAGCTGTGAGTGTCGTTAAGCCATGGGGTGTCGACGTCGCGAGTGGAGTTGAGGCTTCACCAGGGGTCAAAGACCCAGTCAAGGTTAGGGAATTCGTAATGAACGCCCGAGATGCTGGAAATTCGCTGGAGCCCAAGGATGAAGATTTTGACCCAGATGCTCCGAGACCCTATGACTGGCGAGATGAGTGATGACGTAAGGGTCACCACCGATAGGTTGAACATATGGTGATGACCGATCCGAATGAGGAAGGGCGCTTTGGCGAGTTTGGTGGGCGCTTCGTCCCTGAAACTCTGATCCCAGCTTGTGAAGAGCTTGAAATAGCATTTCGCGATGCTTGGGCCGACCCGGCGTTCGTCAGCGAATTTCATCGAATCCTTACCGACTATGGGGGTCGACCCTCTCCTCTCACGGAGTGTTACCGGCTATCTGAGCAATTGGGAGTCAGAATTCTTCTGAAACGGGAGGATCTGAATCACACAGGTTCACACAAGATCAACAATGTGATTGGTCAAGCCCTACTTGCTCGTCGAATGGGGAAGTCCCGCCTTGTCGCTGAAACAGGAGCGGGACAACACGGAGTTGCCACCGCAACCGCAGCGGCACTCTTAGATATGGACTGCAAGGTCTATATGGGACAAGTTGACATTGAACGTCAAGAATTGAATGTCTTTCGAATGCATTTATTAGGGTCAGAAGTTGAGGCGGTTTCATCTGGCAGCCAGACCCTAAAAGACGCAGTAAATGAGGCTCTTCGCGATTGGGTGGCCACCGTCGAAAACACTCATTATTGCCTGGGATCGGTGATGGGCCCGCACCCATACCCTTGGATGGTTCGAACCTTTCATCATGTCATTGGTGACGAGGCCCATGAGCAATGCCTGAAGCTCATGAATAGCGTCCCCGACGTTGTCGTTGCCTGTGTAGGCGGCGGAAGTAATGCCGCGGGGATCTTTTCGGGCTTTGCGGATACCGACGCCAGGTTGATCGGAGTGGAGCCCGCCGGTGGGGCTGCCGTCGGTCGTGGGGTTCCAGGGGTTGTACACGGGATGAACTCATATCTGATGCAAGATGAGGTTGGACAGGTTCAAGAAGCTGAGTCCATTTCGGCAGGGCTTGATTACCCAGGAGTTGGGCCAGAACACGCATACTTATCATCGATAGGTCGAGCAGAATATCCCGCGGTCACCGACCAAGAGGTTATTGAAGCTTTCCAGTTGCTGTCTAAGACTGAGGGGATTATCCCTGCGCTTGAATCAGCTCACGCTTTGGCGTGGGTTGTTCGGGAGGCAGCAACATTGCAAGATCAGGTGGTGCTTTTGAATCTCTCTGGACGCGGCGACAAAGACGTTGACCAAATGATGGACGTGTTGGGAACGGAAAGCAGTCAGTGAATCTCAACTCTGATGTCGGCCGGATGGAAAGCTTCCTTCGTGGCCGTCGAGATGACGGTGCGAAATTATTAGTTGTCTACATAACCGGTGGTTACGAAGGATGGGAAGCTGCAGTAGAAACAGCGGCAGCGGCAGGGGCAGACGCTATAGAAATCGGAATACCGTTTTCTGACCCAGTAATGGACGGCCCAGTGATTCAGGAAGCTAGCCACGCGGCTCTTGAAGCTGGAGCTACTCCCGCTTCAGTGTTAGCGGCAGTACCTAATCTTGATACAGGTGTTCCTCACGCCATCATGACTTACTACAACCTTGCCCACCACCCCGGACATGAAAGGTTCGCGGCAACGTTGGCGAACTCAGCCATTGATGCTGCGATCTTGCCAGATCTACCACTAGTGGAATCAGGACCTTGGCGGCAAGCAGCAACAGATGCCGGAGTCGAGACAATCATGTTGGCGGCACCAACAACCCCAGATGACAGACTTCCAGAATTATGTGCCGCCTCCAGAGGGTTTGTCTATGCGGTAGGGCTGCTCGGTGTGACAGGAGAGAGGTCAGCTCTCGCTTCAACTGCAACTGAAATAGCAAAAAGATGTAAGAGCGTTACCGATAAACCAGTGCTCACAGGTGTCGGCATAGGTTCGCCGGAACAAGCTGTCGAGGCAAGCGTCGTGGCTGATGGAGTCATCATCGGGTCAGCGGTTGTACGACGTCTTCTTGATGGCAGTGGAGCGGATGGAGTAGGCGAGCTAGTGGCCTCCTACCGAGCGGCGCTCGACGCAGGGTGAGGCTCGTTTTCGGTGGTGAATGAGACGGCCGACGAGTGCGAATTGTGTGAGGCAGCACGATTTACCCACTGGTACTACGAAGATGACGTTTGTTGGGTGGCGGATTGCGAGGCTTGTTCAACACCGATGGTTGTATGGAAATCTCATGGGACAACGCCTACTGAAGAAGAGATTGAATGGATGCTGGACCGCCTAGACGAGGCGGGAATTGAGAGATTCGGAAAGGGGAACAGCTCCATTGACCGGACAATGAGGCAGATCCCTGAACACTTCCATGCCCATATACGCGATGCTCAATGGGTTTCTCGTAGGTGGACCGAAAAACCCAGTAAGTACTCCGGAGTTGGCGGTCACCGATTGCAGTTGAAATGAAGGTTTTGGGGTTACGACTTTTGTTGGTGCTGCTATGTGGATGCTGTCTAGCGTGCGGTGACAATACTGATTGGGCCTCTAAAGGCCCTACAGGCGAACAATACCCCCAGGCTGAATTGAGTCTGGGTGAAGCGGTATATATCGATACATGTTCGGCCTGTCACGGACGAAACGGCTCCGGTAATTTCGGCCCCGAACTTGTAGGCAAGGGACATAAATACTCCTACGACGAGCAACGTAACCTCGTTGAGTGGGGAAGGCGTTCGATGCCCGGCTTTGGTGCGAGTCTTACAGACGCGGAAATTGATGCAGTCGTGGCGTACATACGTGTGGGCTTCTTCGATAAATCTGCTGACTAATTATCTTCTTGAGGCACTACGGGGGACTATTAGATCGCTAGGTTGGCTAGATGCTTCAGCTTGGTGACAGGGCCCCTGCCTTCACGCTTTATGACCAGAACGGCCAAAAGTGGCGCTTAACGGATCACTCCGATTCTCGAATAGCGCTCTTCTTCTATCCGAAAGCCAATACCTCCGGGTGCACGGAGCAGGCGGTCGGGCTGCGTGATCTGCTTCCCAAAATAGGTGGCGTTGAAGTTGTTGGCGTTAGCCCTGACAGCCCCGAGAAACAGGCGGCATGGGCCGAGAAGCACCAACTAAGTTTCCCCCTCCTCTCGGACCCGGAACACAAGGTTGCTCGGAAGTACTTTGTTTTTGGGCCGAAGAAACTTTACGGTCGAGAGTATGAGGGCATCACACGGTCGCTCTTTTTAATTTCTCCTTCTGGACGAATTGAGGGGACGTGGGTAAAGGTGTCGCCAAAAGCAACCCCAGTCGAATTGTTGTCAGCACTGGAGAAAATCAATGAGTGACTTCCCTCATCCAAGTGAGCTTCTGCCGCACCGTCCACCTTTTTTGCTTTGCGATGAAATCGTAGAATTAGAGCCCGGAGTATCGTGCACGGCGCTATGGCATCTGACCGGTGACGAAGCCTTCTTCGAAGGACACTTTCCGGGACGACCGACCTTGCCTGGCGTGCTGATCGTGGAGGCCCTTGCTCAAACAGCGGGGCTAGCAGCTCTCAGTTCCCAAGAGTTCTCGGGAAGACTGCCCTTGTTTGGGGGGATAGACAAGGCTCGCTTTAGGCGACAGGTGCTCCCAGGTGAAAGCTTGACCCTTAAAGCTCGTTTAGGCAAGATGTCGCGAATGGCGGGTCGAGCTACGGGAGAAGCTTCCGTGGATGAAGAGCTTGCTTGCAAGGCAGAAATGATGTTCATCATCGCCAATGCCGGTGACCTGTAATTTTCGGCTTTGACGGTGGGTGAGCGGTTGAAGGCGTTTTGGTCTCGTCAACATCGGCGTGACGCTTTCTTATTGGGGCTGGCCGTTGGCACTTTCGGGGTCACCTTTGGAGTTCTGTCAGTATCTGCAGGGATCTCTGGATTACAGGCCGTAATGATGTCGCTCTTGATGTTTACCGGTGCGTCACAATTTGCTGCAGTTGGAGTCGTCAGCACAGGAGGTGACCCGGTATCGGCCTTTGGGACGGCACTTTTGTTGGCGGCACGTAACGGCGCCTATGCCTTATCGATGTCTCGCGTCATGCCTTCTGGGAAAGGAAGGCGCCTCATCGCCGCCCAGCTGATAATCGATGAGAGTACCGCTATGGCTGAGGCTCAATCCAACCTTGAAGAGACCCGGGAAGCATTTTGGATAACTGGTTTATCTGTGTTCTTCTTTTGGAATCTTGGGACTCTGATCGGAGTTCTGGTTGGTGGAGTCATCGGTAATCCATTGGTCTGGGGTCTTGACGCCGCATTTCCCGCTGGGTTCTTGGCGTTGCTAGCACCGCATTTGAAAGATCGGAATAAGCGCAGGGCAGCTCTAATTGGTGCGGGAGTTGCTGCGGTGACAATCCCCTTCTTGCCCGCGGGTCTCCCGGTGCTCTTAGCGGCTTCAGGTGCCGTGGTAATGACGAAAATTGAGAAGAGAGAATGAAAGGTCGAAACAGATGACCTGGTGGTTATTGGGTGGATTAGTAGCGGGATGCTATTTCTTTAAAATCAGTGGAGTGTTAGCGGCCGGGACTCTTCGTCTCTCCGGATCGGGACAGAGTTTTCTGGTGTATCTAACCCCAGCGGTTTTATCGGGACTGATAATTGTTCAGACCTTCGACGGCGGAGGAAGTCTGACCGTTGGTGCGCTCACAGCCGGGGTAATAACCGGTGCTGCAGCTACTTGGATGAAAGCGCCGTTACCAGCGGTCTTGCTAGTGGCCTCAGCCACGACAGCAGTCATTCGTCTGCTATAGGAGTTAGCTATTCGGTTGGGGCCAAAACAATGGAACCATTGTGTCCACCAAAGCCAAAGGAATTTGACATTGAAGGCCCTGGCTCCCAATCCTGAGGGCTGCCGGCCACGAGATTGAATTCAGCCATCTCAGGGTCTGGCGTAGTGAATCCTGAGGTTGGTGGGATCTGTTTGTGAATGAATGACAAAAGAACAGCTGTGGCTTCTATCGCACCTGCGGCTCCTAGGGCATGTCCTGTAATTCCTTTGGTTGAAGTTACGGGAGGGCCGTTGTCGCCAAATAGTTTCGACAATGCTTCAGCCTCAGCAGCATCGTTGAGGGGAGTGGAGGTCCCGTGCGCGTTGACAGAAGCGATGTCGTTGGAAGACAGTCCGGCATCTTCTATGGCTAACTGCATGCATCGCAGAGCCCCATCCCCGCCCGGAGCGGGCGCGGTTATATGGTGGGCATCCGCCGTGGACCCTGATCCTAGGACTTCTCCATATATGTGAACGCCGCGCTCTTTGGCCGATTCCATTTCTTCAAGGATCAGCGTCGCCGAACCTTCTGTCATCATGAAGCCATCTCGGTCTTTGTCGAAAGGCATTGATTGACCGGAGGAGGATAAAGCGGTCATGTTCTGAAAACCTGCCATGCCCACAGGTGACATGACTGATTCTGCACCTCCCGAAACAATTACATCGGCATATCCCATTTGGATAAGACGGGTGGCGTAACCAATCGCGTGTGTGCTGGCCGCACAGGCGGTGGTGATGGTTTCATTTGGCCCCTGAAGGCCGAAACGCATTGAGATAGCAGCCCCTGGAGCGTTCGGCATAATCATCGGAACCATGAACGGAGAAACCCTCCGTGCGCCTTTGCGGTCATGGACGAGCACTTGTTCTTCGAAGGTTTGTAACCCTCCAACTCCGGTTGCGTAGATAACGCCACAGCGTGCTGGATCAGAAGTTAGGTTCCCAGCGTCTTCGATAGCCATTGTCGCGCTCGCTGTCGCCATTTGTTGAGAACGGTCGGCTCTTCGAGCTTCTTTCGGGTTGTCGTAAAAGGCCAGGGGATCGAAATCGTGAATACGCCGCTCACCTTCAGGCGCCGCAGAATTCAATCCCTTCCAAAATGCTTCTAGCCCAATGCCTGCGCAGGAAACGACCCCTAGGCCGACGATGGCTACCCTGCGCTTTTCGCTCACAGTTTCGACTCAACCAAAGCCACAGCATCGCCGACAGTGGCAACGTCAGCCAGTTCTTCTTCTTCGACGGTAATGTCGAACTCTTCTTCAAGAGCCATTACCAACTCGACTAAATCTAGGCTGTCTGCGTCAAGATCATCAGCAAAGTTGGCTTCGGTGGTAACAGCGGACGCATCCACTGCAAGCACCTCCACGGCACAGTTTTTGAATCGCTCGAAGTTGTCACTCATTGAGGTGTTCCTTGTGTCATTGGACAATGCGAAGTGTAGATGGTTTGCGTCAATGCCCCATGCCAAGTCCACCATCAATCGGGATTACGGCACCCGTTATGTAGGCAGCGGATTCGGAAGCGAGAAAAGCAACGGTCTGAGCTATTTCATCGGGTTGAGCCACACGGCCCAAAGGGACTTGATCTGTAATCGAGGACTGTTGTTCTTCGGTTAGGGAAGCGAACATTTCTGTTGCTACAGGGCCAGGGGAAACGATATTTGCGGTGATGTTGCGTGACCCGAGTTCACGAGCCATGGATCTCGCCATTCCTATGAGGCCAGCCTTGCTGGCGGCATAGTTGACTTGGCCAGCTGAGCCCAAGAGCCCAACGACCGAAGAAACGAAAATTAGGCGGCCCCAGCGGGCCCTGAGCATGGTTCTAGTGGCTCTGCGCGCCATCCGATAGGAGCCGGTGAGGTTGGTCTCTATCACTTCAGAGAAATCTTCATCGGACATTCGAAGTAGGAGTTGGTCACGGGTGATGCCGGCATTGGCGACAAGAACTTCCACTGAACCGAGTTCAGCTTCGATCGTTTCAAATGCGCTTTCGACGGCAGACGGATCGGTTTGATCGCAGGGAACCGACAGGATTCGGTCGTCAACTGATTCAGGGTTCCGGGCTGTTATTGCGACGCGATGACCTTGTTCTGCCAGGAGTTGTGCCGAAGCGAGACCAATGCCCCTATTGCCTCCCGTTACAAGCACCGTTCTGGGCGCACTCATATGCCATCCCATGTGATGACCGCGGCAGCTGAGGTCATACCAGCGCCAAATCCGACTAGAAGAAGGTTGTCGCCTTTGTTGACTCGGCCTTGTGTCCAGGCATCTTCAAGTGCAAGCGGTATCGAAGCAGACGAAGTATTGCCTGTCCTGTGAATGACCATGGAGGCCTTCTCATAAGGAATTCCTAAACGCTTGCACGATGCTTCAACGATGCGGACATTTGCCTGATGAGGGACCACGAGATCAATCGCGTCCGGGGATAGGTTCGCCATTTCAAGTGATTTCCTGGCTGCATTTTCCATTGCCAGCACCGCATTTTTGAAAATTGCTTGTCCTGCCATTTGGATCTTGTCATCGAAGTCACAAAACAATGCCTCTTCGAGGGCGCCATTGCTATCAACGTGCCAGCCGTGGAGGTCTCCTGGTCCGTCAGTCTTTTCGATGATGGCAGCACCAGCCCCATCGGCGAACAAAATGCAGGTACTCCGGTCCGTCCAGTCGGTTAGCCGTGAAAGGGTTTCGGCGCCTATCACTAGGATCCGACTATGCCCCATTTGGATGAAGCCGTGAGCGGCGATAAGGCCGTACACGAACCCCGAACAGGCAGCATTTAGGTCCATAGCTCCGCAACGCAACCCGAGGAGCTCTTGGACCGTTGAGGCCGTAGCTGGTACTTGTCGATCGGGGCTGGTGGTTGCGAGGATGAGCAAGTCGATAGATGCAGGGTCGACACCTGAACGTTCGATTGCCATTTGTGCTGCTTCTGCAGCCAGGCCAGATGTGCTGCCGCCAATACGTCGTTCGTGGATTCCTGAGCGTTCAACTATCCACTGGTGACTTGTGTCGACCATCTGTTCTAGATCATGGTTAGTCACGACTTTGTCTGGAAGTGCTGTGCCGACCGACAACATGCGAGCGCCGGATATGGCTGTTGAAGTCATCGGCGGTTTCCTACTTCGTCCGTAGCCATGCAATTGGTTGCCTGGCTGTAACACGTTCGTTCTCTAAAGCCATGAACTCCATAAGAAGTCCGGCAAAAGGTGATCGTACTTCCTCTTCGGCGACCCATCCGACCACATCACCGACGCTAATCGGCTGGTCGCCGCTAATTCCTTGTTTTGGAACGAAGACCCCAGCGCAGGGACTCACAACTAGGCGTTCGGTTACATAAAGGTGTTCTCCAGCTCCGCTGCCACCTTGGCCAGAAGACCTCAGATCGGTAACGGTCGCCAATAAGGTGTCTACGTCTTCTGGCGTTGCGACTGACAACGTATTCACTTCTTTTAGCGTGCGTTTCGCCATACCAGTGAGAACTGTTCCCGGGCCTAACTCAACGAATGTTGAACAGCCCAATTCCTGCAACGCATAAAGACTTTGTCTCCACTGAACAGGACTACAGAGCTGGCTCGCTAGGAGCTGCGGCCATTCGTCAGCATCTTCTCTGGCAGCGGCATCAACATTGGCAACGACTGGTATGGCTGGGGCTCGAACTTCAACCTCGGCGAGCGCTTTGCGTAGTCGATCTCTCGCTGGTGCCATAAACGGTGTATGAAAAGCTCCACCTACAGGCAGCCCCATAGCTCTTTTCGCACCCAGCTCTTTGGCCTTTTCGCTGGCATCTTCCACTGCTGTTGGAGACCCCGCTATCACGATCTGACCAGGGGCGTTGTAGTTTGCTACCCAAACATCGCCATCTACTCTGGCGCAGGCAGCCACCACAAGATCATCATCTAAGCCGAGCACCGCGGCCATGGTGCCATCTTGTTCGTCCGCAGCTACTTGCATGGCTTCACCACGTTCCGCGACTAACCGGACGGCGTCTTCAAAAGACAGAGCACCGCTTGCGCAAAGAGCGCTGTACTCACCCAGTGAGTGGCCGGCCGCGAGGTTGGGGACGACACCGGTACGTTCAACGGCATCCAAAACCACCATGCTGAGAACGAAGGTTGTTAATTGGCTATTTCGTGTTTGCTTTAATTCGTCGGCATCAGCCTCGAGTAGGAGCTGACTAACGTCACGTCCACATGCCGCAGATGCCTCATCTACTAGTTCCCAACTTTCATGTTCAACCCATTCCGAACCCATAGCGGGTTTTTGTGAGCCTTGACCAGGAAATGTGAATGCCAGCACGCAGCCTCCCTATGCGGTCACCTTCTTGTGGGTTGGACCGCATCGTGGTCCGAAAGGTTTCACATGGTCATGCGAAACTTATGGACCATGGCTGAAGGTAGAGGGTACGGGAAACATCGATCGCTAGGTGGGAATGACGACAATATGGGCCAAGAACCTCTAAAAACCCCCGTTTTGGCCGGTAACCTCAGCGTTTGCCGCCCGGGTGGTGGAATGGCAGACACGGAGGATTCAAAATCCTCTGCCCTCACGGGCGTGCGGGTTCAAATCCCGCTCCGGGCACTAGATCCTTTGAGCCAGAGCCCTGCAAGGCTCATACCGTTGCATCTAGCGTGTGTCTATGACGGTTGATCCCTACTCTTCGTGGACTGATGACGAGCTCGCAACGCTGGCTCACGGCTTTCGGGACGATCTTTACCAGGGTCAGGTAGCCCTAGTAACTGGGGGAGCTGGAGGCATTGGTAGAGCGATTTGCATGCTCCTAGGGCGTCTAGGCGCCCGAATCGTGACGTGTGGCCGAGATGAACATAAATTAGAACAGCTGCGAAAATCTTTGGAAACTCAGGGCATAGATGTTGTTACGACCCAAGCAAATGTTCGTGACCCCGAACAGGTGGCCAGCCTTTTTGAGAAGATCTGGGAAAAGTTCGACAGATTGGACCTAGTTGTCAACAATGCGGGCGGCCAGTTCGCAGCACCAGCAAGTGATATATCGCCTAAGGGATGGGCTGCTGTGGTTGAGACCAACTTGTATGGCCCTTGGTATGTCATGCAAAAAGCGGCACAAACATGGACCGAGCGAGAGCGCGCTGGCTCGATTGTGAACATAGGAACAATCACCGGCCGCGCTTCGGTGGGTATCCCTCACACGGCTGCTGCACGAGCTGGCGCAGAGAGCCTTTCGGCTTCGCTAAGTGTGGAATGGGCACCCCACCAAATACGGATCAACACAGTTGCAGTTGGTGTTGTGCGCAGCCCAGGTTTAGTGAACTACCCCAACGAAGCCCGCCCCTCCTTCGACCACAATCCGCAACGGCGATTAGGCGATGTCCAAGACGTTGCCCAAGCGGTAGCATTTCTCGGTTCTCCTGCCATGGCTTCGTTCGTGACAGGTGAAACATTCCATGTAGCAGGAGGAGAGCAGGTGTGGGGAGAATATTGGGCCCTTGGAAAACCCGACTATTTTCGTGTTGTGGACACACCAGAATCGCAATAGTTGAGGAAACCGAAAAATGAGCAATCGAATAGACACCACGCGTTTACAGGAGATAGCAAGGGCCTATACAGCGTCAGCAGTTTTGTATGCCGCCCTAGATGTAGGTCTGTTCACTCAGGTGAGCGGCGGCTGCAGGACAGAAAAAGCTTTAGTAGCTGCAACCGGGCTGCGACCCATTGATGTCGACAGGCTTGTTTCTTGCGCTCTAAGCCTCGAACTTCTCGATTGGGATGGCAATGAACTTTGCAATGCACCCGACGTTGAGACCTATCTCGTGGAAGGAAAGGAACGATACGCAGGCCCCTGGATGATGTTCACCCGACCCGATGTGTCGGGTTGGTTCCAAATGACAGAAAAGATGCGGGAACCAGATTCAACCAAACTCGGAATGTATGACGAACTAACCGTCGAATCAGCGCGTAAATATCATCAAGCGACCTCAAGTATTGGATTCGGCGCCGCTAGGCGATTTGTGCGAACGGTTGATTTGTCGAACCGTAAGCACCTACTTGACCTGGGTGGCGGGTCAGGCGCCTACAGCATCACTTCGGTAGAACAGTTCGAGGGGCTCAAGGCAACAGTGCTGGACTTGCCACCTGTTGTTGTAGCGACTCAGGAATACATCAACGACGCCGGCGTTGAGGATCGCGTTTCAACGGTAGGCGCTGATTTCACCGAGGGGGAATTTCCGTCACCGGTGGATGTAGTTGTGATGGCTAGCAATATGCCTATCTACGATGGTGAAGTCATTGGAGGCGTCGTGGCTAGAGCTTTCCGCGCTCTAGAAGCAGGTGGCGAAATGCATCTGATTGGGGAGATGCTTGCTGACGACCGGAAGAGCCCAGTCGACGCAGCCATGTGGGGTATGAATGAACTGATCTGTGGTAGTCAGGGGCGGGCCCACACTCGTGCTGAATGTGAGAACTATTTCAGATCAGCAGGATTCGTGGATGTAGAAGTTACTGATTTTGTTCCAGGCATCCTTGCCCGGTGCGTTGGGAAGAAGCCCTAAAGGCTCAGGGTAGGAAACGCACGCTTTGTCAGCTAGATTTTCTGCCCCATGTCAATTCGGACTGTAGAGCGGCAACTCCGTCGAACGAGCGAGCAAATAGCTAATTTGCGAGCCGAACTGGTGTTCCTCGAAGAACAGTTCACTCATTTATCTGAAGAGGCTGAAACGGCGAGAATTTACGCTTTAGTGTCTGAGACGCCGATATCTGAAAGAACCCACCAACGAGCAGCGCGACACGCCAACGTAATCGGCCAACAGCGCAATCAGTTGGTCGCCCGCCTCGGCCAGCTAGAAGGGCAGCAAGATTCACTTCTCGACCGGATTATTGGCCGATTGAATTGATGAAGGTCTTGTAGCGAAGAGGCATTGCTCCGATTCGCTAGGGTTATAGGGCCACTCCAGAGGCTACTTGTCTCATGATCCACGAGGAATCCGTTGCCGAAACGCGTTGTCATAGCAGAAGACGAAGCCATAATCCGGCTCGATCTGCGCGAAATGCTGGAAGAAGAGGGCTACGTAGTCGTCGGGGAGACCGGACGCGGCGACGAGGCCGTCCAACTGGTCCAAGAACATTCACCAGACCTGTGCGTTTTCGACATAAAGATGCCCGGAATGGATGGTTTGGCGGCGGCCAGGGAAGTATCTGCTGAACGGAAGGCAGCTGTGGTGATTCTGACAGCTTTCAGCCAACGCCATCTCATCGAAGAAGCTAGAGACGCTGGTGTCTTGTCGTACTTGGTTAAACCTTTCCAGCGCGAAGAACTTGTATCTGCCATCGAAGTAGCGTTAGGCCGGTTTGAAGAAATATTGCAACTAGACGCCACAGTGCGCGAGTTAGAAGAAAAGCTAGAGGTTCGCAAAGCCGTGGACCGAGCTAAAGGGCTGCTAATGGATGGGCATGGCCTAGCGGAAGCTGATGCATTCGCCTTCGTCCAGAAGACTGCCATGAGTGAACGATCGTCCATGTTTGATGTTGCTCATCGAATCATCTCAGGAGATTTAGTTCCGTAGCTCTGGCGTTTCATCCGCTGAGCCTAAGGTCAGCCGCTTGAAGTGTTTGGGGGCCTAGGGTTGCCGATGTGGCCAAAGTTCTTTTGCTAGACGGGAATTCTCTAACCTATAGGGCTTTCTTCGCACTGCCGACGGATATGGCGACAGCGTCGGGTCAAGTAACAAACGCTGTATTCGGTTTCACATCGATGTTGCTTAATCTGATCAAAGACCAAAATCCTGATGGCATCGTGGTTGCCTTCGATCGACCGGAACCAACGTTCCGGCACGAAATGCTGCCGGAATACAAGGCTCAACGCGACCCAACACCGGAATTATTGATCCAGCAGTTCGAACTAGTTCGAGAAGTTCTAGCCGCGTTGAAGGTGCCGGCTGTCGATCTAGTCGGTTTTGAAGCTGATGACGTATTGGCGACCATTGCCACAGAAGTAGCCGAGGCAGGCGATGAAGCGATCATCGTGACCGGAGATCGAGATATCTATCAGATGGTCCGAGATCCCCTCATAAAGGTTCTCTATAACCGAAGAGGCGTCAGCGATTACTCCCTCTATGACGAAGCGGGTATAGCTGAAAGGACCGGTGTCACTCCAGATCTGTACCCACAGTACGCAGCGCTTCGCGGTGACCCATCAGACAATCTTCCAGGAGTACCAGGGGTTGGAGAGAAGACAGCCGCCAAGCTAATTAATGCATATGGGGGCTTGGATGGAATCTTTGAACACGCAGATGAGCAGACACCCAAGTTGCGACAAAATTTGATTGAGTTCGAAGACCGGGCGAGAAGAAATGTTGATGCGATGGTCCTGCGAAAGGACGCTCCGGTTGACTTTGATAGAAGTTCAAGCGATTGGGGTGTCGTAGACGTCAAAGAGGTCCAGCGTCTTTTCGAACTCTTAGAGTTCAACTCCTTATACGAACGATTAAGTGACATCTTGGACGATGCACTCCCAACCCTTGATTCCGAAACAGCGGTGTTGGAAGCAGAGTTGATACATGCGACTTCTCCAGAAGAATGCATCGCCGCTCTGATTCCGATGAAAGAGCAGAGTCAACCGCTGTCACTTGGGTGGATCGCTGATGACGATGGTTCCCTAATAGCGCTCGCGGTACTTCAAAACGTTGAGACCGCTGAAGTATTGGTGATTGAACACGCGCTATTAGAGGACAACGATGTCATAGCAGCCTTAAGTAGCTTCACCGCCTACGGAGGTATCGGCTTTGACGCACATAATGCAAAGGAGCTCACCAGGGGCCTTCGTCAACTTGGTCTAGTTGAGGAAGGGCTGCGCGTTGACACAGCAATCGCTGCATACCTACTTGATCCAACCGGAGGGAGATACGTCCTCGATGATTTGTTGATGCGGTACTGCCGAGAAGAGCTTGTTCGTAGCGAAACAGCGAATGCTGGGCAGCTCGACCTCGGAGGTGGCGGAGACAACCTGTTTCTTGACATCGCAAGAGATGCTCTGGCAGTAAGTCGTTTGGCACCCACAATGCTAAAACTCATCGACGAACGTTCAATGACATGGCTCTATGAGGAGCTTGAACGGCCACTCATCTCTGTTCTGTCTCGGATGGAAGATATTGGGGTCGGTGTAGACGTCAAAGAACTAACTCGGATGCGTGACCACCTAGTCAGCGAAGTCCAACGACTCGAAACCGCTATACACGGCCTTGCCGGACGAGAATTCAATGTCAATTCAACGAAACAGCTTCGCGAGGTTCTATTCGATGAGTTGGAACTAACTCCGCAAAAGAAAACCAAGACTGGGTATTCGACAGACGCAGCATCCCTTGAGAAAATTCGCGACCAACATGAAGTGGTAGGAGTGCTCCTCGAATATCGCGAAGTTGAAAAGCTGCGGTCAACCTATGGACAGGGTTTGCTCGAAGTCACTGATGAAGACGACCGAATTCGAGCGACCTTTAATCAGACAGTTGCGCGGACTGGCCGCCTGAGTTCAGAGGATCCAAACCTGCACAACATTCCGGTGCGGACACCTCTAGGGAGAGAATTTCGCAAAGCGTTCGTCCCACAAAGCGGATACGACTTTCTGGTTGCCGATTACAACCAGATAGAACTTAGAGTTATCGCTCACCTTGCCGAAGACCCCGGTTTGATTGAGGCATTCGAAACAGGACAAGACATTCACAATACGACCGCAGCTTCGATCTTTGGAGTTGATCTTGAGAAGGTCAACTTTGAGCAGCGTTCGCGAGCGAAGATGGTGAGTTATGGCCTTGCCTATGGAATGGAAGCCTATGGATTAGGCCAACGTCTAGGAATCGGCACCAGTGAAGCATCAGAAATTCTTGATTCTTATTTTGAAGCATTTCCAGCAGTCAGGTCCTTCATGGACGATGTCGTAAACAAGACAAAAGAAGTCGGATATACCGAAACCATCTTTGGGCGTCGTCGACCAATACCTGATCTGGTCGCGCCGAACTTTCGAGTTCGCCAGGCAGCTGAACGACAAGCAATGAATGCACCTATCCAAGGCTTAGCCGCGGACATCTTCAAGATTGCTCTTGTTGGCATTGACCGCTCGTTAACGGAAATGAAGGCCCAGAGCCGGCTGGTCCTGCAAGTCCATGACGAAGTGATTCTCGAAGTGCACCCTGATGAGCATCAAGATGTTCAGCAGATGACGGTTGAACAGATGAGCGGGGCGGCAGATTTGCGTGTCCCACTTGAAGTCAACCTCGCTACCGGCCCGACCTGGGCCCAGGCGAAAGCCTAACGAGTGACTTCGGAAGGTACTGGAACACATTGGTTTGAGCCAGTAGCTGATCATTTACAGGAGGCTTACCTTCGCTATTCATTCACCCGGAACACGAAACAAGAGGTAGACCACGTAATCTCGCATTTACTGCTCAAACCAGGACACCGGGTATTGGATGTCGGCTGCGGGCCCGGCCGTCATTCTCTTGAACTAGCTCGGCGAGGGATCAGCTGCGTCGGAATAGATATCTCGCAAAGGTTCGTCGATCTGGGGAATAGCTCAGCAGCCGAAGAAGGGCTGGAAGACTTGGTAGTTTTCGAACGGCTTGACGCGAGAAAACTCGAGTTCTTCGACGAGTTTGACGGAGTGATTTCACTTTGTGAGGGCGCTTTCGGACTTCAGGGTGGCCCGGCGGCGTCAGATCCCATAAATCTCATCGGTGATCAATCTGTGATTGCCGGCATGACCGCAGCGCTAAAGCCCGGTTGTCGGCTTGTATTGGCCGCATTCTCGGCCTATTTCCAAATTAGACACGCTGCCAGTGATCTCAGCGAGTTCGACTTGATGGCAGGAACACGCCATGAGGTCACTGAGATCAGGGACCCCACAGGTCACGAAATCACGGCAGACCTTTGGACCACTTGTTTCACCCCACGAGAGTTGTGGCTCATGGCTGAAGCAGCCGGCCTCGAACCATTGACGGTCCGAAGTGTCCATTCAGGGGAGGACTGGTCTGCTGATTCGCTAGATATCGACCACGCTGAGCTGCTTTTATTGGCCCGCCGTCCGTAACAATTTCCACAGTAATAATATTTAGACCTAACTCTAGAGATGCTTCGAGCTACAAGCCGTGTAGCCTAGGGCGCCGTGTCGGGTGGGAGCTCTGCCACTGACACGCCCTGTCGTCTACCTAGAGCAAAACCTTGTGTCTGATACCACGGAATTCGGCAGCTTTACTGATGCCGGTGAATATATCCCTCGCACCATCGTCGAAAACGACCTTGGTGCAATGTCCTTTGCCGACGCCATAGATGGAACCATCGTCGAGTTCGAGGATGGTGACCTAGTTACGGGCACTGTTGTTCGAATCGATCGTGATGAAGTCTTGCTTGATATCGGCTTCAAGTCCGAAGGCGTTATACCCAGCCGTGAACTTTCAATTCGGAACGCGGTTGACCCTTCAGAAGTCGTTGATTTGGGAGAGGAAATAGAGGCGCTTGTTCTACAAAAAGAAGATCAAGATGGACGTCTGGTCCTTTCGAAAAAACGGGCTCAATATGAGAAGGCTTGGGGCAGGATTGAGGAAATCAAAGAATCGGATGGAGTCGTTTCGGGGCCAGTTATAGAGGTCGTGAAAGGCGGACTCATTATCGATATCGGCCTTCGTGGTTTCGTACCCGCCTCTCTTGTCGAACTTCGTCGAGTCCGAGATCTTGACCCATACATCGGCATGGACCTTGAGGCCAAAATCATCGAGCTGGACAAGAATCGAAACAACGTCGTGCTATCTCGTCGCGCATGGTTGGAAGAAACACAAAAAGAACAACGAGAAGAATTCCTCGACAATCTGCAACCGGGAGAAAAGCGGAGCGGTGTCGTCTCGTCAGTTGTCAGTTTCGGTGCTTTCGTCGACTTGGGAGGAATGGACGGCCTGATCCATGTTTCAGAGTTGTCATGGAAGCATGTAGACCACCCGAATTCTGTTGTGACAGTAGGCGACGAAGTCGATGTTGAGGTACTGGAAGTTGATCGCGAACGAGAACGAATCTCGCTGTCCTTGAAAGCAACTCAACAAGACCCTTGGCAAGAATTTGCCGACGGGCACAAAGTTGGGGAACTGGTGTACGGCCGAGTCACGAAACTTGTGCCGTTTGGCTCTTTCGTTCAAGTTGGCGATGGCATTGAAGGTTTAGTTCACATATCTGAGATGTCGGCGCATCACGTTGAGTTGCCAGAGCAAGTGGTCACACCAGGAGAAGAATTGTGGGTCAAGATCATTGACCTCGATTTACAAAGGCGCAGAATCAGCTTGTCCATCAAGCAAGCTGCTGAAGGCGGCGTAGTTGCAGCCGAATACCAAGAAGCTTTCGGTGAACATGCATACGACGAAGCCGGTAATTTCATCGGCGAGTTTGAATACGAAGCTCCGGTCGAAGGTGAAGAATCCGAAGCAGAGCGGGCTTGGCGTGAGTACTACGAAGAGCACGGAGAAGAGGCTTACCGTCAAGCGGTAGCTGACTATGAGGATTCAGGTGAGACCGAAGTCAGCGCCGATGCAACTCCGGAAGACGAGGCTACGTCTCCGACAGAGGAAGCGTAGGCAACGAGGTGATAGTCATCGGGTTAACCGGTGGCATCGGTAGCGGAAAGAGCACAGTTTCTGACCGCTTCGTTGACCGTGGCGCCATCCTCATTGACGCCGACCAAATTGTCAGAGAGCTTCAACAGCCAGGACAAATTGTCTATTCCCAAATGGTGAAACATTTCGGCAATGACATCTTGAACCAAGACCAAACTCTTAACCGTCAAGCGATCGCTGGAGTGGTATTCAACGACAAAGATTCTCTCAGGCGACTGAACGAGATTGTTCACCCTCCAGTGAACAAGGAAATTCGACGCCGAATACGAGAACAAGCAGATCGTCAAAACTTGTTGGTGTTGGACATCCCCTTGCTTGTGGAAGGAATTATTGCTGGCGGACCTCCGAGGTACGTTGTGAGCGGAATTCTTGTCGTGGACACACCTCCAGAAATCTCGGTACAACGGTTAATGAAATATCGTGGATTCACCGAGGAGGATGCTCGTTCTCGAATTAAGGCCCAAGTAGCACGCGAGAAGCGTCTGGATGTTGCTGACTTTGTGATCGACAACGCGGTTACCTTGAACGAACTTGAACCCCAAATAACTTCAGCTTTGAGATGGGCTATGAATTTGCCTGAAACAGAACCAACCCCTGAACCTCCAGAGGAATAGGCCGACTCACAGCGACGCTATAGGGCGATTTGTTCGGTCAACCAAGCCCCACGACCAATAAGATCCCAGACAACACCAATGCACTTCCGAGGTAGTCCCGCAAGTGATGTTCCTCCTTGAAGCGCACCAACGAAATACAAAAAGCCAAGACTATTTCTACTTGGCCCAAAGTTCGTACTTTCGCTGCTGTGGTGAGCGTCATCGCTGCTATCCACCCCGTCGTGCCCGCGAAACTTAGTAACCCCACTTGGAAACAATTACGTCGATGTTCCCAGATCTTTACAAGTTGCTTTCTGTTAGTTAGCCCCAAGAACAGGCCGTAAAGCACGGTCTGCGCGGTTAGTAAGGCCAATAAAGTCACACAGGTCCTATGCCATACATCACCTCCTGAGAGTGAAGTTGAGGCACCGCGAATTCCTATTGCTGATAGCGCAAAAAAGAACCCAGCCATGACGCCGTACCAGGCAGCTGGATCGCCCCACCGGCGCAGCGCGATTTCCAAACCCGAAGTTGCAGCAAGAAGCACGACGCCAAGTAGGACTACAGCAGCACCCAACCATCCAAATGGCTTAAGAGATTCGCCCAGAAAAAGAGCAGACCCTGCGGCGACAAGGATCACTTCGGCCTTGGAATAAACCGTACCGATTGCAAAGTCCCTCGCTCGAAAGGCATTCAGCAGAAGAACAGTTCCTGTTACTTGGACAAGAGCGGCACAGATCGCCCAAAGGGTAAATGCGACTGAAATTTCAACTCGTTGGGGTGTGAATATCCAGGTAACGCCCACCAATATCAGTGCCAGCGGCCAAGCGAATAGAAATCTTACGTAGGCGGCACCCAGGGACGTTAGATAACGGCGCAGTTCATGTTGTCGAGCCGTTCGAACGACTTGGGCTGCTGTAGCGCCAAGCGTGACAGGTATCCACATGAGGCCGTCAGAGGGCATCGGTGAAGTCCTAAGACTTAAAGAGCGCTAGATGCGCTACTCGGATGGAAGAGAGGGGTTGTCCGTGCTCTCTAGGCGCTGCTGGAGCCGGTTCATTCCATGAAGCCATCGGTCAGGATCTGCGGTCTTCCTCTCCATCCAGGTTTGCGCTATTTGATCCGTCAAAACCAAGAATCGATCCTCAACGACAGCATCCAATACCTGTTGTGCCACTTCACTTGGCTCCTTGATTGGACCTCCGGCCTGTGATGCCCATTCACCACCGGCAGCATCACCCAACATTGGCGTCCTTACCGCCAGTGGAGCAAGCAAGGAAACACCAATTCCGCGGTGAGCGTAGGTAAAGGCAAGCCATTCCGCTAGGCCGACAACGGCATGTTTGCTCACGGCATAAGGAAGGTTGCCATGTGAGGAAAGGATGCCGGCCATCGACGCGGTGTGAAGTAGGTAGCCCTCACCGCGATCGAGCATCCCGGGGAGAACAGCTCGTACCGCATGAACGTGAGACATCAAGTTAACGTCCCACTGGCGTTGCCATTCTTCTAGCGAGCTGTCAAAAACTCCAGACCCTGAACCAATGCCAGCGTTGTTGAACAAAATTTCCGTTGGTCCGAGTTGTGTCTCAACCTGCTCAACCATCGCGTCGATGGCTGAAGGATCTCCAAGGTCGCAGTGGATGGCTATCCCACCGGTACTTTCAGCTACTTGTTTGGCCCCTTCAAAGTCGACATCAACGATGGCTACCCGAGAGCCCGCATTCGAGAAGGCCTGCGCACAAGCTGCACCAATACCGCTTGCAGCTCCAGTGATGACAGTGACTTTTCCGTCGAGTTTCATGTCCTCACCGAGTCTCTATACGTTCAGTTGAGTTCCGCAGTGAGGACAGCTGGCAACATTCTCACGCATGTCGTATTGCGATTCTTTGACGAGTAAGAAGCACCCTTCACACAGAATCTCATCTTCTTGTTTGCCGGGTATGCGATCACCTTCGGCTGTCGTGATAACACCTTCGTCTTCTTCTTCCTCTTCGTCATCTTCGTCAGCTGATGAGAGTCGTTCTTTGAGAATGGTGTCCAGGTCGGCTTCAACCTCGTCGTCGTCTTCGTCTTCTTCTTCGTCAGCAGCAGGACGCGCTCCAGCTGGGATCTCTTTGTTCTCGTCCTCGGAGTCGTCTTCATCCTCGCCTAAGAGGGCGTCAGCTTCTAGGTCGATCTCAGTTTCCTCATCGATTTCCTCATCGATGAGGTCTGGATCTGGTTCCGCATCTTCGTTTTCTTCGTCTATAGATTCGTCGCTCATGTTTGCCTCGTGAGTGTCGACGTTAAATGTTCGTGTTTGCCACTCAGCGCGGAGGATACCCATAGTTCGGGCAATGAGTGTGAAAGAAAGAAGAAATCCCTAAAGTTCGACAAATTTTTTGAAACAGTCACATGGGGCCTTTTGTCTACCTAATCAGTTCCTAAGCTGTTTCTCGTGACTTCCGAAGCGCGATCGACCCCAACTGCAGCGCATCCTTTTCGTGTCGTTTCGGACTTCGACCCAGCAGGAGACCAGCCCAAGGCGGTGCAACTACTTTCGGAGGGGGTTGAGGCAGGGCAGCGGTTCCAGACGCTTTTGGGCATCACTGGTTCGGGGAAGAGTGCAACTATTGCCTGGACCATAGAAAAGGTTCAAAGACCTACGCTTGTTCTTGCCCCAAATAAATCTTTGGCCGCACAGTTAGCGAACGAGTTTCGTGAGTTCTTTCCGGATAATCGCGTCGAATATTTTGTGTCGTATTACGACTATTACCAACCAGAGGCGTATATGCCGGCTTCTGATACGTACATAGAAAAAGACTCGTCGATAAATGATGAGATCGACCGCCTCAGACATTCAGCGACGGCTGCTCTACTTACGCGACGGGACGTGATCGTCGTTGCCTCTGTGTCAGCCATTTATGGCCTTGGCCCGCCTGATGCTTACCTTGAACACATGCTGTATATGAGAGTGGGGGAGACTCATAACCAACGAGATGTCCTTGGGCGACTGATCGACATGCAATACGAGAGAAATGATATGAACCTCGTGCGGGGAAAATTTCGCGTACGCGGGGACACCCTTGAGGTACATCCGGCATATGAAGAATTTGTGGTTCGTATAGAGCTATTCGGAGACGATGTTGAGCGGATAGCCAAGGTGGACCCGGTTACTGGTGAGCGTCTTGCGGAGCTGGAGGAAGTAACTGTGTTCCCTGCCAGTCACTACGTCACAGACGGCGCAACCGTCCACCGAGCGATCGGTGACATTGAAGCAGAACTTCAACAGCGCCTAGCGTTGTTCGAATCGGAGAACAAACTGTTGGAAGCACAACGGCTTCGAATGCGAACTGAATATGACCTTGAGATGCTCCAAGAAGTTGGGTATTGCAATGGCATCGAAAACTATTCAATGCATTTAGATGGCCGAACCTTTGATGAACCTCCGTACAGTCTTCTTGATTTCTTCCCCGAGGATTACCTGTTGGTAATTGACGAAAGTCATGTGGCAGTTCCTCAGCTTCATGGGCAATTTGCCGGCGATCGATCGCGTAAAGACACGTTGGTTGAGCACGGGTTCCGTCTTCCGTCGGCTCGTGACAATCGGCCACTGCGATTCGATGAAGTTATGGAACGCCTTAATCAAGTCGTATTCCTCTCGGCGACTCCTGGTGATTATGAGATCGACGTCAGTGATCAGGTGGTCGAACAAATAATCCGACCCACCGGTCTGGTTGACCCCGAAGTAATCGTTAAACCCACTCGGGGGCAAATCGACGACCTTATTGAACAGATAGAGAACACTGTGGGACGTGGAGATCGGGTCTTGGTTACGACTTTGACAAAAAAGATGTCCGAAGACCTGACCGACTATTTATTGGAACTGGGGGTCAGGGTTAGGTACTTACACAGTGAGATCGACACTATTGAACGCATCGAAATCCTGAGAGATCTCCGATTAGGTGAGTTCGATGTACTGGTGGGGATCAACCTTTTGCGGGAGGGGTTGGACTTACCTGAAGTTTCCCTGGTTGCGATCCTTGATGCGGATAAAGAAGGGTTTCTGAGAAGCAAGACTTCATTGATCCAAACGATCGGTAGAGCAGCTCGAAATGTCGACGGGCAAGTAATTATGTACGCCGACAATGTTACTGATTCGATGCAGATAGCGATCGGCGAAACGAATCGGAGGCGAGCGCTTCAACAGGCCTACAACTTAGAAAATGGGATCGACCCGCAAACTATTCGGAAAGCAGTGACTGATATTTTGCTGGTTCTTCGAGGGCAAGAAGCGGGAGCACCTGTTCCAGAGAAGTTGGCCTCGGGTCGATTACGACCTGATGAGCAGGCCCGGAAAGACTTAGCTGAGCTTCCTGAAGACGACTTGCATCGGCTTATCCATTCGTTGGAGCTTGAAATGGAAGAAGCGGCGGAGGATCTCCGCTTTGAGTATGCAGCGCGGTTGAGGGACGAAATTAGAGAATTGCGGCGTGATCTACGCGACGCGACCAGTTGACGGGTCTAAGACTTCCCGCAACTGTGGCTGACCTTGAGCCTCGGCGACTAGGTTGCCCAATAGGGCGATGAGGTTGTCGCGAGTAATGAACCCAAAGGGGGCCTAGTCATGGCACATGAAGTGCGCGGGGTGATCGCCCGAAGTAAAGGGGCACCAGTTTCTGTTGAAACAATTCAAGTGCCCGACCCAGGTCCGGGAGAAGTGGTGGTTGACGTTCAGGCATGTGGGGTTTGCCATACGGACCTTCATTACCGCGAAGGGGCAATCAATGATGAGTTTCCTTTTCTTCTAGGTCATGAGGCTGCGGGAGTTGTCAGCCAAATTGGGCCAGGGGTAGGGAACGTTGAAGAAGGCGACTTTGTGATCCTTAACTGGCGCGCTGTCTGTGGTGAATGTCGAAGTTGTCTGCGGGGGAGGCCTCAATACTGCTTTTCCACCCACAATGCCCAACAAAAAATGACGGTCGATGGGGTAGACCTCTCACCAGCTTTAGGTATTGGGGCGTTTGCTGAAAAGACTTTGGTTGCAGCTGGACAAGCAACCAAAGTAGATGCTGCTGCAGAGCCCGAGGTCGCCGGCTTGATTGGCTGTGGAGTGATGGCAGGACTTGGCGCAGCCCTGAATACGGGAGGCGTTACTCGAGGCGACACGGTTGCAGTTTGGGGGTGTGGAGGTGTTGGGGACGCGGCAATTGAAGGCTCTCGAATTGCTGGGGCTCGCACAATTATTGCTATTGATCTAGACGACCAAAAACTTGAATGGGCCAGAGATTTTGGAGCGACACACGCGATTAACTCCTCAGATATGAACAGTGATGAGGTCATTGAGGCAGTTCGAGGTTTGACTGAAGGAAACGGTGTGGATGTCGCTATCGAAGCGATTGGCCTTCCTGCTACCTATGAGCAGGCATTTTTTGCACGGGATCTAGCTGGCACAGTCGTACTTGTAGGGGTCCCGAACCCCGAGATGCGCATCGATTTGCCGCTTATTGAAGTATTCGGTAGGGGAGGAGCGCTTAAGAGCTCTTGGTACGGAGACTGCTTGCCATCTCGAGATTTCCCCATGTTGATTGATTTGTATTTGCAAGGCCGTCTTCAGCTGGATCGGTTTGTCTCGGAGAAAATAGGCATTGACGAGGTTGAGGATGCCTTTCACAAAATGGAACGTGGTGAGGTGCTTAGATCAGTCGTCATGATCTGATTCGATTTGGGGCTTCACTCCCCATCTCAGAGATGGGGTCGGGATAGGCTCCCAGCACAATGGGAGATCAATTAATTGTCCGAGGTGCCAGAGAAAATAACCTCCGCAATATTGATGTTGATCTACCACGCGACCAGCTGATCGTATTCACGGGGTTATCGGGCAGCGGCAAGTCTTCGCTCGCCTTTGACACGATTTACGCGGAAGGGCAAAGACGTTATGTGGAATCCCTCTCGGCGTACGCCCGACAGTTCTTGGGGCAGATGGATAAACCTGACGTTGATTTTTTGGAGGGGCTTTCACCGGCCATTTCAATTGATCAGAAAAGTGCCAGCAGAAACCCCCGCTCGACTGTAGGAACGATCACTGAAGTTTACGATTATCTGAGACTCCTGTACGCGAGGGTTGGAATACAACATGACCCTGAAACTGACGAAGTGGTGCAACGTCAGACCCCACAAGAAATCGTCGATCGGATTCTGGGGTTAGGAACCGACAGTCGATTTCAGGTTCTTGCTCCTGTGGTTCGGGGACGAAAAGGTGAGTATCACACGCTCTTAGCTGGCCTTGCCTCACAGGGCTATGTGCGGGCTCGAGTTGATGGAGAGATGGTCGATCTGGCTGAAAGCGATGTGCTGCCAGAAGAACGACTTGACCGTTATGTGAATCATGACATCGAAGTGATAGTCGATCGTCTCGTCCTCAGGGAAGGCATAGAGCAACGATTGACAGAATCGATCGAAGCCGCACTCTTGTTGGCTGACGGACATGTTTGGGTTGAACTCATGCCGGAGGATGAAGATCCGCAGATGCTCACGTACAGTCAGCACCTGTTTTCACCGACTACCGGTCGTTCTTTCGAAGAGCTTGCTCCAAGAAACTTTTCGTTCAACTCCCCGTATGGCGCTTGTGGCACTTGCGATGGGTTAGGAACCAGGTTCGAAGTAGACCCTGAGCTAATTGTCCCCAATGGTGATCTCAGTATCGAGGATGGGGCGATAGCGCCCTTCTCCACGGGTGCTAGTAGGTGGTACGGCCGTTTACTGCGGGCTACCGGCGAAGAGTTCGACATTCCTGTAGACAAGCCCTGGGCGAAGCTGACAGCCAAGCAAAAAAAGCTGTTGCTTTATGGCAGCCCTCAAAATAGAACCTTTACGGTGCGTTATAGAAATAGGTACGGCCGTAGTCGGAGTTTCACAACGCACTGGGAAGGGGTCATCCCAACCTTGCAGCGCCGTCACGCCGATACAGATAGCGACCATTCTCGCGATCGTATCGAGGGGTACATGAGAGAAGTTCCCTGCGGTACTTGTGATGGGGCGCGGCTCAACGAGGTTTCCCTTGCAGTTCGAGTAGCGGGCCACAACATCTACGAGCTTTGTTCAGTGTCGATAGGCGAAGCAGCCAAGATCATCGATGGGTTGTCTCTAAGTGATAGGGAAGCGATCATCGCCGCTCCCATTGTTAAGGAAATCGATGCTCGACTGAACTTCCTTTTGGACGTGGGTTTGGACTATCTGACTTTGAATAGGTCCGCAGCGACGCTCGCTGGCGGGGAAGCCCAACGAATTCGACTGGCTAGTCAAATTGGAAGTGGCCTTGAAGGTGTTTTGTACGTCTTAGATGAGCCGTCGATTGGGTTGCATCAGCGAGATAATCGACGCCTAATTGAGACTTTGCAACACCTAAGAGATCTCGGGAACACGGTTCTTGTCGTCGAACATGATCAGGAAACAATCATGGAAGCTGACTGGGTGGTTGATATTGGGCCTGGGGCTGGAGAACACGGTGGTGAAATCATCTACAGCGGCCCAGTTGGCGGATTAAAAGATGTTAAGGGTTCAGTCACTGGTGAGTACTTAAAGGGAATTCGCGAAATTGAAATACCCGTATCGCGCAGAGAACCACTCAAGGACTCCTTGGTGGTCCATGGAGCGCGAGAAAACAATCTCAGATCCATAGACGTTGAGATTCCACTTGGTTGTTTCGTGGCAATAACAGGTGTTTCAGGTTCTGGCAAGAGCACCCTGATTAACGAAATTCTCCGAAAATCATTAATGCAAAAGATCTATAAATCCAAAGAAGTACCCGGATTACACACCTCTCTTGATGGTTGGGAAGCTTTGGATAAGGTCATCGACATTGATCAGTCACCGATTGGTCGAACTCCTCGTTCGAATCCGGCGACGTACACGGGGGCATTTGACAGCATCCGAAAGCTGTTCGCAGCAACCAACGAATCTAAGGTGAGGGGCTACCTGCCGGGCAGGTTCAGCTTCAACGTCAAAGGTGGGAGATGTGAAGCTTGTTCGGGTGATGGAACCATAAAGATTGAGATGCATTTCCTTCCCGATGTTTACGTGCCGTGTGAGGTCTGCAAAGGCGCCAGATACAACCGAGAAACCCTTGAAGTGCGCTTCAAGGGGATGACTATTGCTGATGTGTTGAACATGCCGTGCGAAGAGGCCTTGGAGTTCTTTTCAGCTCAACCTCCAATAGCGCGCCACATGCAGACTCTGGTTGATGTTGGGTTGGGTTACATCCGACTCGGACAGCCGGCGACGACCCTTTCAGGCGGGGAAGCGCAACGCGTAAAACTTGCGAGCGAATTGGCTAAGCGACCAACTGGGCACACCATCTACATCCTTGATGAACCTACGACAGGCCTCCATTTCGAAGATATCCGTAGGTTGTTGACAGTGCTAAGCAGGCTGGTAGATCAAGGCAACACCGTGGTAGTGATAGAACACAACCTTGATGTCATAAAGACTGCTGACTGGATCATCGATATGGGTCCTGAAGGTGGAGATGGGGGTGGCCTAGTAGTAGCCAGTGGCATTCCCGAAAAGGTTGCCAAAGTGTCAGGAAGTCATACAGGCCGCTTCCTTGCTCCGGTCCTGTCGAACTGAGTGAGTTTCTTGCGAATAGCCTCTAGGTATGTCATTGCGCCCCGAGTCTGGCTCCGTTCCCGACCAGCCAGGTAGCTACCAGTTCAAGGATCAAGCTGGGCGCATCATTTACGTAGGGAAAGCCAAGAGCTTGCGGAGTCGCCTAAACAGCTACTTCCAAGACGCCCGGAACCTGCACCCACGGACGGTGCAGATGCTTTCCACGGCGACATCGATCGAATGGGTCGAAGTTGCTACCGAAGTGGATGCCCTCATGTTGGAGTACAGCCTCATTCAGAGGCATCAACCTCGCTTTAATGTTCGTCTTCGCGACGATAAGTCCTATCCATTTTTGGCCGTCACCCTGCGAGACGAATGGCCGCGAGCGATGGTCATGCGAGGAAAGAGAAAACGAGGAAATCGGTACTTCGGCCCCTTCGGTCACGCGTATGCCATTCGAGAAACGTTGGATCTTCTATTACGGACTTTCCCAATTCGAACTTGCAGCGACAACAAGATGTCGGAACACCAGCGGTTGGGTCGACCCTGCCTTTTGTTCCATATTGAGCAATGCGCCGGGCCTTGTGTTGGGGAAATATCCCCGCAGGCATATGAAGAGCTAGTGAACGACTTAATTCGCTTTCTTGAAGGGGACACTGACGAAGTCTTACGAGATTTAAACAACAGAATGCAGTCGGCTAGTAATTCCAGAGAGTTTGAGCTAGCCGCGAGATACCGGGACCGGCTAACTAGCGTTAAGAAAGCAATAGAAAAGCAACAAATTGCTGGCACCAGGAATGAAGACTTCGACGTTATCGGCGTCCACGATGACGAATTAGAAGCCTCAGTTCAGGTCTTTTTTGTGCGCAAAGGCCGTGTCATGGGTCAGCGTGGCTCAATCGTCGACAAGGTTGAGGACGTCACGCAGCCAGACTTGATCGCGCGAATAGTTGAAGACATCTATCACGACGACAATCCAATCGGAATGCCAAAGAATGTATTCGTCCCGACACTGCCACAAAGGAAATCTTTATACGAAGAATGGTTAACTCAACAACGAGGGTCCCGAGTTGAGATTCGAATACCGCAGCGAGGCCATAAGCGAGCGTTGCACGAAACAGCGACCAAAAATGCTCGGGAATCCTTTACACGGCACCGACTCAAACGGGGCACCGACCACAACAGTCGAGCCAAAGCATTAGAAGAGTTGCAGAGATATCTGGAATTACCCAACGCGCCTTTGCGTATCGAGTGTTACGACATGAGTCACCTTCAAGGGACCGACTACGTCGGCTCTATGGTGGTTCTCGAGGATGCTCTGCCACGGAAAAGTGAGTACCGGCGCTTCAAGATTCGTGATGTAGAGGGCAATGATGACTTCGCGGCAATGGAAGAAGTTCTCTCCAGGAGATTCCAGAATTATCTGGACGAAAGAGAGTCACCTTCAACTGAGGCCACCAAATTCGCCTACCCCCCGCAGTTGCTAGTCGTAGACGGAGGAAAAGGACAGCTGGGGGTAGCGGTACGTGTTCTCGAATCAATGGGATTGAGAGAGGAAATTCCTGTAGTTGCGTTGGCAAAACAATTCGAGGAAGTGTTTATTCCCGGGCGGGGCGCAGCCATTGAAGTACCGCGAGGTTCCGAAGCTTTGTACCTCTTGCAGCGCATACGTGACGAGAGTCACCGTTTCGCAATTGCCTACCATCGGCAGCTACGCAATAAGAGAATGACCCGAAGTGTCCTTGATGGGATAGCTGGTCTCGGGGAGGCACGACGAAAGCGGCTCATCAGAGAATTCGGTGGAGTTCGGAAAGTTCAACGAGCGACCCTTGAGGATCTACTTGCTTTGAGTTGGCTTCCCGACGGTGTCGCTGTAGCCGTTCATGAACGGACCCAGGGGCGCGCATGACCGAGGATCTGTGGGAATCTCACGCGAGGTGGTGGCAGCGTGAATTTACTGATGGTGTAGATCCCGAATACAACGAACAGATACTTCCATTGGTCGCAGGCCTCACAACAGGCTTCGAGAAGATCCTCGACATTGGTTGTGGAGAAGGTCAAGTAGCTCGAGCGTTGCCAGGCAACCTCTCTCAGGTTTTCGGAATAGATCGGTCACGGGCTCAAGTAGCTGAAGCCGTTGATCGGTCCGCTGGTGAACATTACGCCCAAGCTTCGGCGTCAGCGTTGCCCTTCGCAGACGAAACCTTCGATGCAGCGGTGGCATGCCTTGTTTTCGAACACATAATCGAGATGAGCACCGCAATCAGTGAAGTCGCCCGCGTGTTGAAGCCGGACGGAAGGTTCGTTTTCTTGTTGAACCATCCGCTCTTACAAACGCCAGGCAGCGGGTGGGTAGAAGAACACACGTCGGAGACATCGATTCAGTATTGGAGAATCGGCCAATATCTAGTGGAACAAGAAACTATCGAAGAAGTTGAATTGGGAATTCGAATTCCGTTCGTTCACCGACCCCTAAGCGTCTATTTGAATTCGCTCACTGATAGGGGCCTATTCCTTGAACGAATGCTTGAACCAGCACCGCCTGAAGGGTTCCTCGAACGCAACCACGCTTACCGATCTGCTCGGCATATCCCTCGACTTTTGGTGCTTGTATGCAAGAAGCAGTGACTTGTTCTGAACGAGCGACCTAACCTTTAGGAATGACTGATTCACCCAATTTTGTCGTGGTGGCAGGATTGTCGGGCGCCGGTCGCTCAACAGTGGCCGACACTTTGGAAGATCTCGGGTGGCTCGTAATTGATAATTTGCCACCTAGCTTGCTTGCTAACGCAGCTGAGGTGCTGACGCCTTCGGACTCCCAAGGTAAACGTATTGCGTTGGTTGCTGGTTCTCATCAACATCAAGAAGATCTACTGACCTTCGTAAAGAATTTCCGCAACCCAGCAGCGCGGGTGAAGGTCATCTTCCTAGATGCCCCAACAGAGGTGCTGCTGAGAAGATATGACCAAACCCGAAGGCGACATCCGCTGAGTATGAGTAGTGCTTCGGTCACTGAAGCAATTGAACGAGAACGTGAGTTGTTGGAGCCCATCAGGCAGGCAGCAGATTTAGTGATCGATACAGGCGACCTCATCGTCCATGAATTGAAATCCCGGGTGGTTGAGGTGTTCAGTGATGTAGAAAATGAACAGTTCATGCAAACAACCGTTATGTCGTTCGGTTACAAGCACGGGGTTCCCACAGAAGCCGATTTGGTCATTGACTGTCGTTTCTTGCCTAATCCACATTGGGTCCCTGATCTGAGGCCGCGAACGGGCCTTGAACAAGATGTCCGCACCTACGTTCTTGAGCAGCCACTTACCACTTCTTTTTTGGCGCACACGCTTCCGCTTTTCGAGTTCCTGATCCCCTCTTATGTGGAGGAAGGGAAGGCCTACTTGACTATCGCGTTTGGATGCACGGGGGGTCGTCATCGCAGCGTTGTAATTGCCGAGGAGTTCGGTCGGATTTTAGGTGAAAGCGGCCATTCGCTACGAACCCGGCACAGGGACCTTGAATCGAAAGAAATGTAGAAGTAGCCATTCAATTCGCCACTGCGTCAAGGCGATGCGGTAGACATTCAGAAGCGTCTCTATTCCCTTCCAGAAAGCGAACCTTCCAATGACCGTGCGGGTTGGTATTAACGGCTTCGGCCGTATCGGCAGAAACTTCTTTCGAGCTATTCAAAAACAAGGTGCCGACGTAGAAATAGTGGCAGTCAACGACCTAGGTGATCAGACCACAATGGCTCACCTTCTGAAATATGACTCGGTGCTTGGCAACCTGTCTAACGACATTGCTGCCGTAGACGGTGGCATATCGATTGACGGCAACGTGTTGAAGGTTCTGTCTGAACGTAACCCTGGAGAGTTGCCGTGGGGCGACTTGGGGGTTGACGTAGTTATCGAATCGACTGGCATTTTCACAGATAGAGATAAGGCGGCGCAGCACTTAGATGCTGGGGCGCCTCTCGTAATTGTTTCAGCTCCAGCTAACGGTGCTGATGCCACGATCGTGGTCGGTGTCAATCATGATGAATTTGATAAAGACACGCACAAAGTCATTTCCAACGCGAGTTGCACGACTAACTGCTTTGTTCCAATGGTGCAGGTTCTAGATAAAGCATTCGGAGTCGAAAAAGGTTTGATGACAACAGTCCACGCGTATACCGGTGATCAGTCGCTTGTCGACGGCCCTCACAGTGATTTGAGACGAGCCAGAGCCTCTGCGGTAAATATCATCCCAACCTCCACTGGGGCGGCGCGTGCGACCGGGCTTGTTCTTCAGGCAATGAACGGGAAACTGGATGGGACGTCGTTGCGCGTGCCAATCCCAGATGGTTCGATTACTGATTTTACGGCTGTGTTGGCGGCCTCTCCGTCGGTTGAAGAAATTAACGCTGCGTTCTCGGCCGCAGCTTCCAGTGCGCCACTCGCAGGGATTCTCACCTACAGCGAAGATCCACTTGTTTCGGCGGACATAGTGGGAGATCCGTCGAGTTGTGTCTTCGATGCGGGTCTCACGATGACCATGGACAACTTGGTGAAAATCAGCGGCTGGTATGACAATGAGTGGGGCTACTCAAACCGGCTAGTAGACCTCGTTGTCATTACATGCAGTTGATTTTGGTGTGACTGCTTCTTTGATCCCCACCCTCGAAGATCTAGAGGCCGAGTTAGGTGGTTTAGATTCAAAGCGCATTCTGGTGAGATGCGACTTCAACGTTCCCATCCGCGACGGACAGATTGCTGATGATCTGCGGATTCGGTCCGCGATGCCGACTGTTTCTTGGCTGCTCGATCGAGGAGCTGCAGTAGTTATTGGAACTCATTTCGGCCGGCCGGATGGAAAGCACGATCCCCGTTATTCAACTGAGATCTTGAGGAGCAGAGTCGAGGAACTGGCCCCTGGGGTCGAGCTGTTGGAGAATCTACGTTTCAATGACGGTGAAGTGGGAAATTCTTCAGAGTTTGTTGAGTTCTTAGTAGGAGGAGCGGGTGGATCCGCATTCGACGGTTACGTCAACGATGCGTTTGGTGTATCACATCGCTCCCATGCCTCAGTTGTCGGACCACCTGCACATCTCCCAGCAGCAGCTGGACGTTTGCTGGAAAAGGAAATCGAAGTACTCGAACAGATACGTGTATCACCGCAACGACCATTCGTGGCAGTGCTTGGTGGAGCCAAAGTCAGTGACAAGCTCGGCGTAATCGAAGCCCTCCTTGGCGTGGTGGATCGACTACTCATCGGGGGAGGGATGTGTTTCACCTTCTTTAAGGCGATGGGTCACAACATCGGGGATTCATTGTGTGAGGATGACCAGGTGGAAGCCTGTCGGCGAATTCTCGAGTCAGGCGCCTCAATTCTTTTACCTAGTGACATCACAGCCCTTAGCCCTGATGGAGACATCGGCGGCGACAACGGAGAAGTTCGACAGATGGGTCGTTCAATTCCTGATGGATGGAAGGGCCTTGATGTCGGACCTGGCACTGCCGCCGAATTCGAGGACGCTGTCCACGAAGCCAAAACTGTTTTCTGGAACGGACCAATGGGACTATTCGAAGACGTCCGTTTCGCCGCTGGGACTCGAGCCGTCGCACAGGCCTTGGCCGACAGTCGCGCATTCTCAGTGGTTGGAGGAGGAGATAGCGCTGCGGCAGTCGCAGAGGTAGGCCTCACTCCTTACATGGACCACATCAGTACTGGAGGGGGTGCCAGCCTTGAGTTTCTTGAGTTGGGTGACCTCCCAGGGCTCACAGCTCTTAGGAAATAAGGAACCAAAATGTCTCGCATTCCGTTGATCTCAGGTAATTGGAAGATGAATCTCAATCATTTCGAAGCGATACAAATGATCCAGAAGCTGAGTTATGAGCTCAGAAACCACGACTATGACGCAGTCGAAGTTTCGGTTCACCCGCCGTACACCGACCTACGCTCAATTCAAACGCTGATTGATGCCGACAAGATGCACTTCCATCTCGGGGCGCAGAACTGTCACGCCGAGACATCAGGAGCATTTACGGGCGAAGTGTCGCCAGCGATGCTGCAAAAACTCGAAGTTGACTTTGTGATCGTTGGGCATAGCGAACGAAGGTCGCTCTCTGGCGAAACCAATGAAATGGTCGCGGCTAAAGCACAGTCGGTCTTCGCCCATGGCATGGTGCCCATCGTGTGTGTGGGAGAGACTCTTGAAGAACGAGAAAGTGGGGAAGCTGAATCAGTTGTTGAGACCCAGGTCACGTGCAGCCTGGCTGACCTGAGTAAGGACCAGTTGAGCGAACTAGTCATAGCGTATGAACCGGTGTGGGCGATAGGAACGGGAAAGACAGCTTCAGCGGAAGACGCCCAACTCATGTGTGCG
>Ga0208765_1000067_pt1 | contig 57007 bp, 49 predicted proteins | sample ETNtaG_2_FD_185783 | JGI IMG/M metagenome (GOLD analysis project Ga0208765, IMG submission 185783) | Marine microbial and viral communities from oxygen minimum zone, Eastern Pacific Ocean - ETNP201406SV203 (SPAdes) (version 2) | ecosystem: Environmental > Aquatic > Marine > Oceanic ...
TGCGTTAACTGAGTTTGTTGGTTCAACAAATTGTCCCTATTGCCCGGCTGCAGACAGTTTATTGCTCAGCTATCTGGACCCGGCTCACGAGAATTATGTGGGCGTCAGCACTGCAGACAAGTGGTTCCTGATCAATTACCATACCTATCACCCATCATGGGGCGATCCTATGTATGAATTCCTCAGAGGAGTTTCTGCAGAAAATGATTATTGCTCTGTTCGATTTGGCGATGATTACGGAGAAGGTGACTGGTATATTATTGGTGGTGTTCCAACAATCTTTACAAATGGAAGCTGGTCATCCATAAACGCAGATATGGCATCAGGCCCCTTATCCGAGATGACCCCGGTTCAAATAAGTCTGGCAGGAACAACCATAGATGGACCTACTATCCAGGTCAGGATCACCATCAGCAGCAGCAGCGATCTTACATCAGAAAACTCTTTATACCTGTTCATTGCCGCTACCCTGGATAATGTTGATTACGAGGGCTATAATGGTGAAAAACACCACCAGGATGTTTTTCTTGGCTGGATCAATGAAGGACTAAGTGGCGAATTATTATCCATCACCGATAAAGAACAGACAAAATCCTATACCTGGGAAATGCCCAGTAACTGGCCCCAGAATAATTTGGAAACAAGCTGGACCGAAGTGGAGTATGATGTTGCCAATCTCCAGGTAGTGGCCTTCATCCAGGATCAGTCAACTAAAGAAGTATTGCAGGTTACAGGTATCTAATAATTAATTCAGCATTACGATCTTTCTTATAATAAACTTGACAGTATTTTTATATTAGATGAGAGACGATTAGCCAATGGAAAGTAAAATTTACTGGCTCTTTGCATTTGTTGGTTTGTACTGGGCCTACTGTATTTTCTGGGGTATTAAAGGTGCCCGAACCGCCAAAACATCTGCCGATTATTTTGTTGCCGGGAGATCCCTGGGCCTATGGGTATTTGTGCTGGCTGCCACGGCTACCAGTTTTTCTGGTTGGACATTTGTGGGCCATCCAGGGAAAATCCTTACAGATGGATTACCATATGCGTTTGCATCCTTTTATGCACTGACCATTCCATTTACTGGAGTGCTCTTTCTGCGCCGTCAGTGGATCCTAGGCCGGGCTTTCAAGTATATTACTCCAGGAGAAATGTACTCAGATTACTACGGCGGCAACGCCATGAGGGTGCTTACTGTTCTAGTAGCCTTTCTGTTTTCTGTTCCCTACCTGGGCATTCAGCTGCGTGCTTCAGGCGCATTATTCAATGTATTGACCGATGGTATGATTTCGGTCAATTTAGGTATGCTTCTTTTGTCTGCGGTAGTAGTGATTTACGTGGCATCCGGCGGTCTGCGCTCTGTTGCCTATGTCGATTGTGTACAGGCAGTCCTGCTGGCACTGGGTATTGTTATTCTTGGAATCATTACAGTTCAATGGGTGGGGGGCTGGAGCGCCTTCACAGAAGGAATTGGAAATCTCGTCAAAAGCGATCTTACCGACGGCAGCAGACTGACACCTGCCGGCCATTCTAACCGCGTTGCCATTCCCGGTGCCATCCAATGGGTATCTTCCGGTTCAGCGGCGGCTGGTGGGGTCTGGACCGGCATGATGTGTATGACCTATATGTTTGCGCTTATGGGAATACAATCCTCGCCAGCATTCTCCATGTGGTCTTACGCCAATAAAACTTCAAAAGCATTTCGCTGGCAGCAGGTTGTTGCCTCTTCTTTGGTCATCGGCATCATTTTATTCACCTTCACCATTTTTCAGGGATTGGGTGCCGACCTGCTCGTATTAAATGGTGTATGGGAACAGGTCACGGAAAAAAACCTGGTACCAAAACTGATCAACCTAATGTCTGAATCGGCTCCCTGGCTGGTAGGCCTTCTGGCAGTCTGCGCCCTGGCTGCTATGCAGAGTACCGGTGCCGCCTACATGTCAACATTCAGCGGCATGATCACTCGCGATATCTATAAGCACTTCCTGAACCCCAGTGCAAGTGAATCCATGCAAAAACTGGCGGGCAGGATATTTGTAGTGGTGGTGGCTGGTGCAGCCCTGGTAGTAGCCGCCACATCTACCGATGCGCTGGTTATGCTGGGCGGTCTTGCGGTAGCCTATGGTTTCCAAATGTACCCGGCACTCCTGGGAAATTTATACTTTTCTGGAATATCCCGCCGGGGTGTCGTTGCCGGTCTCATTGCGGGACTGGTTGCTGTAACACTGACCGATAAAATGTCGTCTCTTTTTCCTGTCCCCTGGGGAGCCTATCCCCTCACCATTCATTCCGCTGGCTGGGGTATTCTGTTCAATATAATTTTTACCGTGGCCGGTTCCCGTCTATTCCCGGATGATGACCAGACAATGGCCAAACGACGAAAAAGACATGAATACCTCAGGGAAATTGCCGGTGTACCCGATGATAAAAAGAAATGGATACCTGTAGCATGGGGACTGACCTTATTCTGGTTCCTGGTCGGTTTTGGACCTTTTGCCATTGTGGGCAATACACTCTTTTCCAACCCCAATGATCCACTCACCTGGGCACCGTTAGGGCTACCTTCCCTATGGGTGTGGCAGTTCTGTTTTCTGGCCTTTGGCATTTTTGTAATGTGGTTTTTGGCCTTTTATATGGGCTTATCACAACCCGTTTCTCCTGAGCGGGTAGAATCCCTTGCCAGAAAATACTTTGGTGATTCAGTCTAAAAACGCATTCAGTATTTCCGGCCCGGGACAGGTCAACACCTGTGGAATTGTTTCTTCGAAAAGACCGTAGGATCCCGACAGTTTATCCTGCAATTGATTGCTGTTCATGATGGACCATTCACTTTCCTGCGGTCCATAAGCCTCCCGCAGGTCCCAGGCCGTGTAAATGATCCAATAGGCGTATTCCTGCAGGATCACCCGGTTACGCACACCCGGTTCATCAATATCGCTGTATTGTTCAATAGCGTAATAATCCATATCGATCGCTTCCTGGGTCACAGTGTAGAGCCGGGATGAATTGGACAGACCCCAATCCTGGGGGAAGGTATAATGGAGGCCCACATCGGTTACATGGTGCAGGATATGCTCCATCACTTCCATGACCGGGTCAGGCACTCCGGCCATAATAATATCACAGATACTGTTTGTCTCCGTTGTTTGATCCCAGGCCTGCTCTTCCAGGGACGAGATGCTCCAGTCTTCACCGTAAAAGAGAGGGATCGCTGTCTTGTAGCGGTACAGGTTGGAAAGCAGTTCACGCTGCAGCAGTGTATCGGTATGGTCATGGACCGCAAACATGGCGCTGACGGCAGCGGCCACCTTCTCCATAAACAGGTCTGCAACATCCTCCCGTGCAATGAGGGTAATACCACAAACGGTGAGTTTTTTTGTAAAAGGAGGAAATTCATCTGTTGAGCGGACCGAATCTGCCTGATACAAGTCCTGGGGCACCGCCCCCGTCGGCTGCGTTTGTACACAATCAGCCACGACCTCCTCTCCCATTACACCCTTATCTGCAGAGCAGTTAAGAAATATCAGTGCAGGAACAGTGAAGTAAAAAAGCTTTAATTGGTTGCGCATACCTCGAATCTACTTTTACTTACAAAAAAACCAAGCACTGTGCTGAATATCTAAAGCTCGGTAAGGATCAATTGTGTTTTTTCCGGTCCGTAACATTACAGGTCTTCATCCCAGTCATCGGGTACTTCGGCCTTTGCCCGAAGTACCTGCCTCGAACGTATATCTTTTTCCGGTGTATTCAGAATACTCTCATCTGAATTCACCCGGTAAAGAATCCAGCCTATGAACCACAACGGCACCAGGATCCCAGCCCAGATTAATCCGCCTATCTTCATATGACGGATAATATCCTTATTTTCCAGGCCGTCTTCGAACTCTCCAGCATCCATGAACAGGCTCTGATCCTCGTTGGAAATCACCAGGGGAAAGGTGGTACCAACAAGCGTACTATCGGGCCGGAATGAAAGATCATTGTGTTTCAGGTATCCTTTTATATTTGGCCCAACCGAAAAAAAGACTGTTTTCTGTGCGTTTTGGCCCTTGCTGTATTTGACCCGCATGTTTTCTCCATCCGAGAACTGGAACCGGTAAAGATCCACACCCTCGATCAGGGCATCATATTCCGTGTAATCTTTCGATATCCTGACTGCCTTGCGGTTATCTTCCGTTGCTATAAAATAGGTCATAGTATTACAGGATGACCATACCAGCAGAAAAATCACAGCCTGCCCTTTTAAGGTTCTAAAAAACTTTCCGGGTTTCTTCTTGGTTTCCATATTATTTAAACTGACTGACAATCATAAACAAACCCAGCGCCGCAAGAAAAATTCCGCTGAATATCATAAACCGGGTGCGTGAGCCGGAATTATGGAGCAATTCCTTTTCACTTTTGTCTGAGATATAGTACATACGCTGACCCTGGGCATAACCAATCATGATATTCTTGTGCCCTTCCTGCTGCTCATTGGAATCCTGGTGCGGATTGGGCTGGGCGGTGCCCATTACATAGAGGTCTTCTCCCGGTTCTATAAACGTCTCTTCAAATTCCATTCTGCGATTCTGCCAATTGATATTGTGCTTATCACAGTAATCCTTGATCCGGTCCGTCATTTCATCGTCATCATCCAGTTTAACAGATACATCCCGGGTCAGGTTGGTCAGGTCCGCGCCCCGGGCGTCAATCAAAACCTTGCCGGTGTCATCTTCTAGATAAAACAGTACACCTTTTTCCCGGGCCCGGTGCTCCACCAGGTGGGTCCGTTTCCCCCTGCGGCGCCATTCGGAAACTGATACGCGGCAATACACACACTCCTTGCCGCTGAAGGGGGCTGTCAGTGTTTCTTCATAGGTCTGGATCGTACCATAGAGTTCCACAATGCCCATGGCCATGGATCGGATCTTGGAAGTAGGAATATTGGCAATCAGGCGGTCCCGCTGCAGTTTTTTTAAGCCGCTATAGAACAGCAGCAGTCCGCCAAAAAAAAGGACCAGTGCAAAGCCGATACCATTACCCGAACCGGCTTGCTGGATGGCCAGGAAGACCTGCATTATTTATTCCCCGGTGCTACTGCTGGTCCGATCCCTTATCGCCATACAAATTATCCAGGTCAATATCCACATCCTCTTTTTTCTCTACGGGGACTTCGAACATTTCTTCCTGCTGAAGGCCCATGGAGCCGGCGATCCACACATCCGGCAGGGACTGGATGCGGATATTATAATTATTCACACTTTCATTATAGAATTCCCGGCGGTCTGCGATCTCGTTTTCCAGGCCGCTGATCCGGTTCTGGAACTGAATAAAATTTTCATTGGAGCGCAGTTCCGGGTAGGCTTCAGACAGGGCAAAGACCGATTTTAACGCACCGCTTAGCATATTGTCCGCGTCCGCCTTTTCACCAACACTGCTGGCACCAAGGTATTTCTCCCGGGCAGCCATGACCGAATCAAACATCTCCTTCTCATGCGTGGCAAATGCTTTTACCGTTTTGATGAGTTTAGGGATCTCATCGGAGCGCTGCATGAGCAGTACATCAATATTGGCCCAGGATTTCTTGATATTTTCCCGCACCTGGACCAGGCCATTATAGACCGTAAAAAACCAGGACACCAGGCCGATGATTCCCAGCAGGATGATAAAACCAAAAACAATGTTCATGAGAAATAATCCTTAGGTGAATTTGCGGATTGAAAATGCATGGTAGTCTCTCTCTCTGTTTAAAAATTTCAGCGAAAACATAGCTGTATTGTCTCCAATAAGCACACCATTTTTCTTATAAATAGCCTGAAGTCCGGTAAAACCACAGCAGGGCAAGCTTTGTATCACAATAATAGTAATTGACCTGGGTCTAAAAATGACCTTTGAACTTATCAGCCGGGTACTTTTGGTTATTCTTTTCCGTTTTCCTGGTTACAGCATCGGCGATATCAATACCATTGCTGTTGCAGAAAGCCAGGGCATAGATCAGCACATCGGCGATCTCGTCTTTGGCACTTTCCCTGACTGCGCCGGCTTTCATGGCCTCCCTGGCTTCATCCAGGTCCAGCCATTGAAATAATTCCATCAATTCCGCCGCCTCAATGGACAGGGACATGGACAAATTCTTGGGACTGTGGAATTGCTGCCAGTCTCTGGCATCAACAAAAGCTTCGATCAGCGATTTCAATTCCTGTATGGTTGTTTTATTATCAGACATATTTTTTATTATTGAAAGGTTAAGAAAAATTTTTGCTTCAATGAATCTACTGCCATAATCCACAAACAAAAAAACCGTTCTGGAGGCAGTTGTGCCTGAGCATGATTTCACTATTCAGCAGTTGTTCATGATAAGGCAGATCAGGTCCGTCAGATCCTGCTCATCGATTAAGCCGTCATCATTAATATCATAATCATAGTTGCCGCTACCGCCGGCATCGGGGTAATAATCACATAAGAGCAAGATATCCCGGATATCCACAAGGTAATTTAAATCCAGGTCGCCCCTGGGAAAATTCAAATATCCGGGGTGGATCCTTTGCGCCCTGGCTGTCCACCCGGGCAGGCTCAAATCCTGCTGCAGGTCACACTCCCAGACCATATTCCCGGCCGCATCCACTTCAAAGAGACGCTTTTCCTCGGATACAGTGATCAAGGTATTGCCGTTAGGTGTACGGAAAGCTCCAGACTGGGATCCAGAATAAAAAGTGGTATCCCCGCCGAAGGACCACAGTAAGTCCCATGGGCCATAAGTGGAATCAGCCTCCATAGCGTAAGTACCGTCTTCCTGGATGGGCAGCACAATCTCTATCACTTCAGAATTCCCCTCCTGGCTGCCGTTAAAAAATGGCTGGTTATTGAAAATAAGAATATTGCCTGACCCCGGGTATCCCTCCAAAATCCAGTTCACACCGTGGGGCGCCCCCAAGGCCCTGGAAGTCTCATCGCCCCGGTGGTAATTTTGCGGGTTGCCCCAACGGTAGAGAAAATCGCCGCCACGACCGTAAAGACCCCCATTGTGGCCCACTGCTTCTTCAGAAGTGGTGCTGTGATCGATAATATAGATCTCATTCATATGCCGCGAGGAAAATATGATCTGGTCCAGTTCGGCATTATAATCAATTGCATTGGTATGAATCCAGTCGCCATTGGTATTATTCACAGGACCGCCGCAGTTGATATCCATCAGCTCCGGGTGTGCAGCAACAGCCCCGTAGTTTCCCAGGGCCGGATCTACATCCTGGATCAGATGATCCCACAAATGCCACTCCCACACCACCGCGCCCTCCGGCGGCTCCAGTTCAACGATCTTCAGGGGCCAGATTTCGCCATTGATATTTGCCCTGCCCATGGCAAGTGCTTCCTCCTGTGATTTTACTTCCCAGCAAATGACCAGTATGTTCCCGTTGGGCAGGGGTTCAATATCGTGGTGGGGATTATAGGTTGTGCTGTAATAGGTGAATTCCCACAGGACATTACCAGACCAGTCCAGGCGCTGAAAGTGCCCGCCGATGGGATGGCTGTATTCTATATAGGGTTCCAGAATTCGCAGCGGTACAACCAGGGTGCTGTCCGGCTCAAGGTAGACCATACTGTGTACGGCCACCGGATGGGTCCAACTGTGTATAAAATTGAATTCATTATCAATCAGCCAGGTATGGTTCAAACCGCCCTGAAGCCGATTTGACAAAAGTACCATTCCAAAATTCTGAGCAGCGCTGATAGATAGGGAAAAAAGAGAAACTATGAACAGATGGCGCATGCAGGAATTTAAAACTCCTGAAAACAAAAAACCCCGCTAAGGGCGGGGCTTTTGTAAAAAGGCTCTTTAAAAACAGGCTTTTATTTTCGTTTCATTCGGCGCAACGAAGAGTCAGGTAATTTCTTCTGGTTCTGCGTTACATCCAATATCTTCCATTTTAATACATTTTTCCCTTCCAGGTGCAATTGCATGGTGTAATCCGTGTAGGTGCCGTTAATGGTGACCTCCTCGATATCAAAGGTGAATTTTTTCCCATCCCCCGTTGCCCGACCATGTCCTGTCCAATATACGGAACCGTCATAACCAAAATTGGTAGAAACAATATTTTTGGTCACAGGGTCCAGGGTATAAATACTGGTACCGATATTAATGACAGTCTTTCCATCTGCCTCGAGGGTTTTCCATTCCCGCTGCACCGCTGTTTTATCCACCAGCCATCGGTAGGTGGATTTGTTGATCGTCTTTTTTGTACCCTGACCAGGCAGGCCTTCAAAAATACCGATTGTTTCACTCTTTCCTTCCCAGTCGCCGATCAAGGGTTCAAAGAATTCCAGCGCTTCATAGGCGGGTTTTCCCGCATTCCCGGCAAACAATGCACCACAGGTAACCAGTGCTAGAAAAGTATTAAGGTAGTTTTTCATTATTTTCTCCTGCTTATTAGAAAAAATTACAATCAAACACCTAGATTCCGTACGATTAATCCTTTACTATGATACTTTTATTTTAATAATACCATCTTCCTGGTCTGACTGAACTCTCCCGCTTGTATCCTATACAAGTAAAGCCCTGCTGATACGGGAGAGCCGGCATCATTGGTGCCATTCCATTGCACTGATTTGTAACCGGTACTTTGCTGACTGCTGACCAGTGTTCTGACTTGCCTACCCATCATATCATAAATAGTTATATTTACCATAGCATCTTCCGGTAATTGGTAACGCAGGATGGTCACCGGGTTGAATGGGTTGGGGTAAGCAGGCTGTAAATTAAATTCAGTAATTAACAGGGATCCTCCAGGGATTCCTAGCTGCTCCTGAACGGGAATATAAATGGTATCTGCCCAAAAATAATGTCCCTGGGATCCGATCTCAACTACAACTTCAGCATCCCTGCCCTGAATACAGCTGTCTGCAATGGTAATAGAAAATAATCCCCCCTGTGGAAAATGCATTGAACCCGGGTCAATATTGCCATAATGAAGGAGATTGGTGCTTGCGTTCTCAATACAGTCATCATTTGTATGAAGATAGGCCATGACGTCAATGGTAACTGTTTCACTGCCTTCATTTCGCAGTCCCAATGTGGTAACAAGGAAATCACCCGGGTTGGGAATGGTATCATTAATAAATTGGATTTCCGAAACCTGTACCGGTCCGCTGGTTGTAAAATATGTTAATCCATCATAAATATATTCCTGACCGGTAGAATCCAAAACATTCAAGTCAACCTGTAAAGCCGTTTCATTATCAGGAATTATAATAGTCGTTTTGTATAGACCGGTACTATCATCCAGGGTACAATCGAGTGTATCCGCGATGTTCCCGCTCAGGGGAACAAGCATCAAGGAAACGGCTGATTCCAGGCCAACGAATTGGCTGAGGTCAACCCCTATATCAAATTGGCCGGAACCAGGTGCAAAATATTCCTGCTCAGGAAGTCCCGAGACGAAAACATCCGGCTCCAGACCGACCGAAGCCCAGGCATGGAAGACACATAAATAGATATCCATGTTTTCCGGGTACAGGTCGGAAACAACCTGCAGCATTTTTATCCGGGCGGTAGAAAAGTCATCCCACATAGATAAATATTGCGTATCCCAGGTAAAAACGATGTCTGCAGCAAGGGCCAGGGAGCTGTCAAAATCGGTATTCAGGGGTTCGATATGGTATCCATAATGATCCCCGCCTTCAACCAACAGATAAAACACCTTGTTTGGTATCCCGGAATTGGTGTGCACACCGCCATTATCGTTATTATCATTTGGATTATCCGTCAGTGAATGGAAATATGCATGATCAATATGATCCGGATCATTGCCATTGGGTGGATTGGACATATCCCGGATGAATTTCCCTTCCGGTTCAATAAAAATATCCTCGCCTAATAACCAGCTGGTTGAACCATATACATGATTTTTAATGATATAACCAAACATGTCTGAAAGCGATTCATTTAATGCACCGGACAAATTCTGGTAAACTAATTTCGAACTATGCCCTGTAATACCATGGCCGAATTCATGACCGACAATTCCCAAATCGGCAGACCATGGCGTTGTTGTTCCATAACCCGGCAGGTAGCCGCCAAAACCATAGTCGGTCTTGTCCAAAATCCAGTTGTAGGTCGCGTTCCAACCATTATAATCCACAATAACCATTACAGGATTTCCATTCCCGTCCACACCATTGTAGTTATGGACATTTTTAAAATAATCAATACACCTGCGAATTCCATGATGAGCTTCCGTTCCGGAACGGTAAGAAAGGGAGTCCTCGCTGAGAGTAAATGAATCCACCGCGCTTGTAACCCAGCCTACATTTTCATAATTTGTTAAATACGAAGAAAATGTAAATATCCTGCCTAGATCAGGCCGGCTTTCATCCACCAGGCAATATTGATCATCTTCCGGCAGGTCTACAGGTAAAAATTCCGTCTCGCAGCGATCATTACCCAGCCCCCAGGAAAGATACAATAACATTTCATCACTCCAGCACTGTCCACTGCAATCCTCCACATATCCATCCGCGCAGACACCCTGTTGGATATTCAATTCACACTCAGAATAATCCTGGCCATCGCAATCCCCCAGTTCGTAGCACCAATCCAAGCATAATGCGTCAAAGACACTATATTCTTGAATAAACCCAGAACCTTCATAAATATTTAAATCCGGAATCTCTTCTCCCAGATTTGTAATACCGTACCCAATAGCAGGTCCTTCATGGGCAGCAAGGGGATACTCCATTTCAACAATACCGCTGTGCGCATTAATCAGCAGTGCTACAGGATCATTAACCGTGCCCAGCTGCACTTCGTAGACCAGGGAGGGCTCCCGGTCGTAGGTATGAATGCCAAGCTGAATACTGCTTTTTAGCACTGGTGAACCAGCAACTCTTGTTTTCGCAATGGCAACGGCGTCTTGTTCGGACAGGGTTGGCGCAGTACCAATAGTTATCTCCGGATAATAATCATTTTCAACCGATCCTAGGTGTCCCTGGACATCAAAATGGAATTTCATAAAGCGGTAGAAAACAGGAAGACCATTGAAATACTGCTGGTAAACCAAATGCACCATGTTATGCTTATCTTTGTGTCGGCTGATTCTATTTAATTGGCCGGCAATATCCTGTACACCAAACAGCTGATTGTATTTCCGTATGAAATCATGTATGGTTAAATCATAACCGCCATGAATCTGTTCTGCCAGGGTTCCGCTGAGATGCCGGACCCGGCCGTCAGCATGGTAATGGACAGAGAAAGGTTTGGTAGACGAAATTGATTTTGAATAGACTCGCAGTTCCTGTATGGAACTCAACACAGCCGACTGACCTCCCGTAGCCAGTGAAAATAATAAAAAAATACTAGAGATCAGTTTCACTTGAATTCCTGCTCCTAAAATATTTTAATGATTCTTAACCATATTATATTCCCCGCTTTTGTCTTATATCAATATTAGTATTTGATTTGAATATGAATTAATAAAAAACCCCACTTTATCTTCACATCGTTAACAGTCTGCAATTCTGTTTCCACAGGCAGTCAAAGGGAAACTCATTAATGGCTCATGATGGTTTTATCAATTCTTTGCAGTACCCTGCGAAACCAATGTTTTTCTAATGCTCCTCCCCTGTTGCTGAACATAATGATATCCACACCCGAATCCAGATTGCGAAAAACATAATTTCGAAAGCCGACCCAGCTGCCTGAATGAGAAACGGCTGATTCTTTACCCTTGGTTAAGAACCATCCAAAACCGTAAGAACTGTATGTTGAATCATCGGGGAAAAGAAAATCTTTTAGTGTCCTTTCATCCATAGCGGCCATAGAGCCATCATTCAGGCGGGCTGGTTCGTACATCATTGCCATGCTCCCGGCCGATAAAAGTGTCTGGTTATCCAAAGCGTCCAGCCATTTAGAATAGTCGTTTAAGGAAGTGTAAAGCCCTCCGGCACCAATGATGCCATTGAGAAATGTATAATCATCTTCCCCAAATTTGCCTTTCTTTTTTGTATAGCCCAAGACGCGCTGCGGGCAGTGAAAATCCTTGATCCCCTCAAAAACCTGTGTTTCATCCAGCCCCAGTGGGGAAAAAACATGTTCATCCATAAAATCATAAATGTTTTGGCCACTCACAGTTTCAATGATAGTGACTATCAATTCATATCCTGGGTTACAATATTGATATTTCTCCCCTGGTTGGAAATAGGGCAGCCGGTAAGACTCTTTAAAATATTTGATCATATCCGCATTATTTCGATTCCTGCTGCCCTCCCAGGTTTTAAAAGCTTCATCATAATAATCAGCTATCCCGGAGGTATGATGGACCAGGTGCTCTATGGTTATACCTGTAAAGTACTCATTGGGAATATAGTTTGTGACAGGATCTTTAACAGTGAGTAATCCCTTTTCCTGACAGATCAAAATTGCCGCTGCGAAAAACTGCTTGGAAACGGATGCCATCCTGAAAGATGAATGGGAATCGATATTTTCTTTTGTCTCAAGATTGGCCAGGCCGAACCCGCGCTGATAAATGATCCTGCCGTCTTTGCGGACCATCAGGGCAACACCGGGATCATCTGCATTTATTTGTCTGTTAAAATACGCTGTGATTTCATCAGCGCATTGCTCCACATTATATCCGGGTCCATAGAGAAACTTCCCGGGTCTATACCGCGTGGTTTTATTATTTAAAAACACCGGTCTGCCATTAACAAACACCGCTACCATACCTTCAGAAACTGCAGTTGAATTCTGGTAAGTTGCCTTATCAATGATAGTCTCCGGATTAAAAATGACCATATCAGCATAATTCCCGGCTTTCAGGACGCCCCTGCCCTTTAACCCCATGTTCTGCGCCGCAAGTCCTGTCATTTTATAAATTGCTTCTTCAAGGGTTAACCAGCCATTTTCCCGCACATATTTGCCAAGAATCCGGGGATAGGTGCCATAGCCGCGGGGATGACCGCCGTTAGACCCGCCGTCCGTGCAGATATTCGTATATTTCCATTGGATCAGATCGATGATATCCTCTTCTCTCATGCTTTCCGCGATGATACTTTCAGAATCTTCTTTATCAAGTGTCTCTGCAAGGAGAGCCAGAAGTGTTGCTGGCGGGTCTTCATTCCTGAGCTCTGAAATTTGTTGAAGTGTCCGGCCTGTATAATCCGGATTGGGATCGTATTGGGTAAATGTGAACCCCGCGGGCGTTGTTATCTGAGATAAAACAAATTCAGCTTCGGACCTGTCATTATAATTGCGCTCAGGGAATAATACCTGCATGGTGGATTGCCAATACGTGTAAGGATACACATCGGCTGATATTGCAATTCCTTTTAACCGGGCTTTATCTAATTTTTCCTTTAGTTCATCTGTCCTGCCCAGCAAACGCTGTAAGGCCAGTTTCAGGTGCGATATTTGTACCGGTATTTGGGCTATTTCCCCTACAGAAATGATTTCATCAATTGCTTCCCAGAAATACCTGTCTTCGCTGCGGATATGGCTGATATAATGTCCCCCTCTGGCGGCAGCGATCCTGGCTAATTCAATAACTTCTTCCAAGTTCGAATAAATGCCGGGATCATATTCCAGGCCGCTGGATAAACCCCAGGCGCCTGCTTCCATGTCTGCAGCCAGCATTGCGGACATTTTTTCAATTTCCGATGCCGTGGCAGTTCGCCTGAAGTCCTGGCCCAAGACCAATTCACGCAAAGTATTATGTCCTGCAAAGGATGCTATATTTACAGCCGCAGGTTTACGTTTCAGCCGGCTTGTGAAAGCAGGCATTGGGTGGCTGGAAAAGCCATCCTGTCCGATGAATAGGGTGGTGATTCCCTGGCTCACCGCTGCAAGGGCATCCGGTTTTTCGAAGATCTCCCAATCATGGTGGCTATGCGTATCAATGAACCCTGGGGCAACAATTTTTCCCTGGGCATCTATTTCTTTTCTTCCTGCTCCATCCACAGTACCAACACTGGTTATCAATTTTCCATTTATTGCAATATCACCCCGAAAGCGAGGCTTTCCAGCACCATCTACGATTGTTCCATTCCGTATCACTATATCATGTTCATAGCCAGGATCACAGGCAGTGAAAAAGACAAATAAGAGGATCAATAAATTGAGATATTTAAACATCTTAGTTATTCAAGACTCGCTCCGTCTGCAGGTTCTTACCATGCCTGCGCATTCGCAGCAGCAGACAGGCGTCAGGTTAGTCCTGCTGAAATTCTTCCGGGAACATGCCTTCCAGGCTTTTTCAATACAGATAGGGAATAAAAAGACTGCTGTTTTTCTGGTATTCGTAATAACCGGGATATCGGGCCAGGGACTTGTCCTTGCGGAACATATTGGGGAACCAGACAATGATCATCATCATAGCCAGGAAAACCAGGGGCAGCCAGTGCAGGGTCAAAAGCGCAAAGGACAGATAGATGAGCAACTCTCCGAAATAATTGATGTTCCGGCAGCTGGACATGATCCCGCCGGTGATGAGTTCTCCCGGTTTTAATTCCAGCTGGGTGTGCTTATACATGTCGGCAGAAAAATGGAAAAAGACGCCAAAACCAAACATGGCAGTGCACAGACCCGTAAGCCACGGCGGTGCCGCAACGGGCAACCCCCCGTTGAAAAAACCGGAATTGATGATCCAGGCCGAGGCCCAGTACAGGGTGAGCCCAAACCACATGTAGAGCCCGTACCAGACACTGGTCTGCTTTTCCCAGGTTTTATCCGGAAAGATGCGGCTTTTCAGCACCCACAGGATACCATAGGTCCCATGGAGAGCCAGATAGGTCCAGGAGGTGGTATTCTCCCAGGTGCCGTAGACCTGCATCAAAAGCAGGATAAAGAGCCCCGTCACGCCCTTGTGGATATCGATAAAATATTTTTCCTTGAGTTTCAGGGTCATGGTCGGGGCCTTTCCAGGAAAATAATAAACGCTTCCCGCTTGAAAAAAAGCAGCATGCGCCGGTATTCCCGTTCCACGGCCTTAACAGAATAGCCCTGGGCAGTGTATTCATTCAGGAATTCAGTGAGTCGTTCGGTATTTACCTTGGCAGAGCCCAGAAACAGGGTGCTGAGTGCGCTTTCATTATAATGCACGACCAATGCTTCATTCATGATTAGTTCTCCTTAATTATGATTGCTAAATCTAGCCTCTGCACCAAAAACAACAAACAAAGCTTCGGCAGGGGGACACTTTCTTCCGGGAATGAGTTCTTTATTCTGGACTGATGCACCAGGAGGCTCATCAGCGCTTTGCACGGCCTTCTTTGCCTGTCCTTACAGGATCGTGATGGGATCCGTGAACAGTTTTGCATTGGGAACCAGTACTGTGCTGCTGTCAGCCTCGAGCTTCGTGTAGCGCAGGTCAATAGAGACCACAAGGCCTTCGAAGCTGGATATTTTAATGCGGTCCCCTACCTGGAATGGCTGGTAGAGTAAGATGAGTACGCCGGAAAGCAGGTTGGAAATAGTATCTTTCAGGGCAAAACCTAGAGCAAATCCCGTAAGCCCCAGGCCGGCCACCAGGGCAGAGACATCCACACCTACCGTTCCCAAGGCGGTGACAAGGCCGAAGATCATAACCATGACACTGCTGACCCGGGCAAAAAGAGCAATCAGGTTTTGATCCAATTGCAGCCGCCCTGCTGCTGTGATAATGACTCTTTTTAGTACTTTCGCAAGAACATAGAAAGCGGCGAGGATAGCCACCACACCGATCACCCGCGGCAACCAGATGGCTCCTTCATCTAGCAAATATTGAACTAAGGTTTCCATAGTTACATAATCTCCTTTAAATCATCACAAATCTACTTCTGATCCTGCAAACAAAAAAACCATCCGAATGCTGGGTCAAGGTTGCAGGATGCTTTCCCGGCTTGGTCATGGCAGTGGCCATATTTCAGGGATTGAGTTTATTAATTGAACCATACGCCAAAACCCCGTCTGCGCAGTTCCCGGCCCAGCATGGCTTCAATTTCCTCCGCATCTTTCCTGGTGGGAATGGGATTGTATTTTTCATACAGGTCAGGCCGTAGTTTTATACCATGGACCCTGGCATATTTATTAGCCTTATACCCTTCTTTATGCTGTTCGAATCTCAATGCTGGTTTTCTTGAAGACTGGCCAACATAAACGCAGCCATTCCCTTTGATATACTTTGGATTTTTAGCTCGGAATTTTCGTTTATCCGCCACCACAGGATCCAATTCAATTACATATACATGGTATTGTTTCATTGATGGAAACTACCCCTGATTGCGAAAACAATAAACTTCATCATACAAAGCCTGATTCTACTTAAGGTATACCACCTTCCCGGACCTTCTTTCACCGCCCGTCTCCACCGCATATAGATATACTCCTGTAGCTGCCCGTACCCCGGAAACATCCCGCCCATGCCAGCGCACTTCATTGTAGCCGTTCAGGGTATTTTTTTTCTCTAAGGAAGTGATCTCCCGCCCCAAAAGATCTGTAATTACAATCCGTGCGGATTGACCGCCTGTTGTACGGAAGGGGATAGTCGTCATGGCGTTGAAAGGATTGGGATAATTTGGCAACAGGCGGAAAGCATCTGGCGGTCCGCCGCTGGCAATGAATAATACAATATCTTCACGCAAACCCGGGAGCAGGGACCAGACATTATCGCCGGGACAGGCGGTGGTACCAAAATAATCCCTATGGCCCAGAAGCACCTGGGCATCAATCGTGTAGGTATCAGCGATCCAGGCATAGAGATGGACCAGAGCATCTTCCGTATCTTTTGTCATAGTATCATAACAGGGCCAGTCGGTTTCCGGAGGATGGTAGCAACCCAGCATACAGACACCAATGTTGCCAGTGTTTGCTCCGCCTACATGGGCGCCAATAACAATCTCAGGACGCCCCTGGTAGATGTTGCCCGAAAGATCCACCAGAAAATGATAGCCGATATCGCTCCAGCCTCTGCCCTCCTGGTGAAACTCCTGGATAGCCTTGACCTGTTCTTTGCCCTCCTCCAGCGTCCAGGCCTGCCAGCCGGCGGCATGGTGCAGGGTCAGCTTGTCAAAGTAAGGATGGTATCTATAATTATACTTGGGAGGGTTGGCATTCCACTCATCCCGGGCGATGACCACTGGCTTTTCAATACCGGTAAGTCCCGGGCGAAGGATGCCGGGAGCCGTCTCTGGATAGATGTCGTTGTCTTCTGCCTCCAGGACGCCAAAAGAAAGGATGGTGATCCTGCTGGCAGATATAACTGTAAAACGTATTTGGATTGCAGTAAATGGCGTTTCAAAACGGGAAACAGCAATGGTGCGGTTGGAAGAAGGCTCCGGAAATAAACGGGCTTCTTGAGAGTTTTTATCGTTTTCATCCGCGCCGGCGGCGTTAAAGGAAACGCTTACAGTTCCAGTTGATGCCAGTCGCAGGGCCGCACCGCTTAATTGTAGGGTGGTATCCGGCAGGGTCACTGTTCCCGTGGCAATAAAACCATCGGCGGTACGGGTCACAGCCGGTGCCGTCTGGAGAGGCAGTTCTAGGACCGCGTCCAGTAACTGGGCACTTACCAGAGAGAATACGGCCAATATCAGCGCTGGCAGGTTATGAAATATCTTTGTTGTCATATTGTCTCAGCCAACTGTTCCATTACAAAAAAGAACTGTAATAACAAAGACCCCAGCAACACAGCAATCTCGAATGAAAATAAATAAACAAGATTGCTTCGCTGTGCCCGTAATGGAGTACTATTTATCCAGTCGCTTTTTCTTCAGGTGCCTTGAGCAGTTCCTGGTACCAGAGGTAAGCAATGGCATATACAATTATACAAGCAAACACTGTTCCTGCCTGGGCACCGGGATGCAGATTCAATATTCCATTTTCCAATGCACCTAAAACAGTCAATGTCGCCGTAAGGATCGGAATCACCGCCGGATGAAAGCGCAGCAGTTCCTTATATAAAAACACCAGCACGGCGCCAAGGACCAGACCGCAAACCAGCCACAGGGGCAGAGAATCCAGGACACTGTCAATACCTGTCACCATAGCCAGCCCCAGCAGACACAGGTAAACCATGGCGAGTGGTATCTTTATACTCCAGTTTCGAGTAACGGTACTGATACCGGTTACCCCCACCAGGCCGATCAGGGTCAGCATGATAAAACTGGTAAGATGCTGCAGGCCTACCCCCAAAAGGGGAACCTGTTCCCTGAACGCACCCCAGGAACCAATCTTAGGCCCCAGAGATGGGAAAAAGGTCCCAAATACAGCCAATATTCCCGCCAGGAATAGTCCCGCATACAGCCCCTGCTCGGGACGGGAATCTGTTTGTTTATAAATCTGGGTGTGGGCCAGGCTGTGTGTGGATCCTGCTAAAAGAGCCTGGAAGAGGCTCATGAACACAATACCTAGACCCGCACTGAAGAGTCCCTGATAGAGCTGGTCGTTATATGGCTCTGCAGTGGAAAACCCCCATAGCATATTGGGCCAGCTATTCCACGCATTCATCAAACCTACTGCTGCAATAATCAGCAGAGTTTTGAGAAAGAGGTCCAACTGGAACTGTTTCCTGCTCCAGCGGATCAAACCCGAAACCACCGCCGCCAGTAAAGAAAGTACCACAACAAGGATCATCATAAAATTGAAGGGCGTCTTTTTAGCATTTTTCTCATTCTCAGCCCGGGACCATTCTTCGGGGACATGAACCATTCGCTGAAAATCCACTATCTCTTCCCCGGCCAGTTTAACCAGCAGCCGCAGTTCTCCCTGATCCAGGTCAACTGTAGCAGTATCCTGGTACTGGAACTCCCAATCCAGGCGATTCGGTTTTTTCTCGGACCTGGCCTCCAGTTCTACCAATTGATCGACCTCAATAGCATATGTTTTATTAAGGAAATCCAGGGCTGCAGTGCGCGCTGCTTCTTCCGAAAGGGCAGCACCTGGACTGTCTTCCGGCAGGCGGTGTAAAATCCGGGTTCGCTCGCCCCGGGGACTGAGCCAGCAGATATATTCTTCCGCTCTGGATGCGACATCACCCTCAAACAGCCGGTAACGAACCAACCAAGCGGGTTCCACCAGATAGGTGCCCATCATTCCAGTAAATAAGTCAGGGCCGGTGGTCTGCCAGATGAAGCGGTAATCCTGCCTGCTCCCTACCCTCGGTTGGCTCTCTAAGGTCCAGGAAGTATCTGGAGTAAATCCCCAGGCGGATAGGGCCTGGGTTGCAGTTCTTTCTGCATCTGCCCTGGAAATTTCCATGGCTGGCAAATCTGCTTCAAAAGTGATCTGGGATATCCACAGAAGCAAACCCACCCCGGCAAGAAGTGCCAATATTTTGTTTGAAGCATACTTGGATTCCTGCACCGTTGATTCATTGGCAAGGGGTGCAGATTCTTCATCAGGGACTGGGGCTGCCGGGACCTGCCAGTCCCGGTTATAGACCTGACCCAGCTCTCCAGCCCAACTGCCGGCCTGATATCGATGGTAGAGTATGATCCACAGCGGGACCAGGAGCAGCAGAATCACCATTAGCCGGTGAACCCATATTCCCGGAACCTGGGCCACAAAAAGAGGCATCGAAATGAAAGCCACATCAACGGCATAATGCATTACAATGCCTGCCAGCAGGCCAAAACGCAGATAGATAAAACCGAATACTAAGGAGGGGATGATCAACTCCACCACCCGGGCGTAGGCCGGCTGCACGGGATAATTGGCATGACCAGCGCCAAAAATGAGTACCTGGACACCCATGGCAATCCCGATAAATAAATTCCGTTTTCCATAGCGGTCGCCAAGCAGCGCAGCTCCAGCCAGGGGCACAGCCCGGAACAGGCATTCCTCCCAGAAACCGGCACCCAGGGAGATGGCTATGGAGGTGAGCCAGGGGAAATATGCCGCCAGGATATTGGGATCATAATCGGTATCTGCAGGGGACCACCAGCCCAGGGTATCATGGGTAAACATATAAAATACCAGGCTGTAGAATAGGAATAGACCTGCGGTGAGATAGCCGCCCACGGTGCGACCCAGTACAGGCAGAGAACTGCCGGCTTCCGGGGACCACAGTTTCCAGAACTGGATGCGGTCCGGGAATGCTTTCCGGGTCAAACTTTCCGCTGCAATAAAAGAAAGCGTATACAGGGTGGTCATAAGCAAGAAATTGGCCAGGGCGCTGATAATAACCTGTACGATAAAACTTTGCGCTGTAATGGATGTATCATAATTCATCCACATCAAGGGTAGAAAATTGATCTCAGACAGTGTCTGGACCAGTGCAACTATAATCCCCCAGAGCAAGGCACTTTTCCACAGCACACGGCGCTGGCGAAGCAAAAAGAAAATACCAAGTACAATACCCCCAAGTCCATACAGGAAAGCCATACCCATGGAAGCAGAAAAAGCAATGGTATCATTGGCGGAACGCATTTCATCAAAGCGACGCTGGAAAGCTTCCGGGACCTGGACATAATGTTTTACTTCCGTAAGAACATCTCCGCTAACTGTGAGCCGCAGACGCAGAAAACCATTCTCTCCCAATTCAAATCCGGAGCGCTGATAGGTAAAAGTATGATCAACCCTTCCGCTAGGCTGGGTCTTCTCTGCTTCATCCACCAGTTCATAGGCCTCCAGGTCCACAGCCCACTCTTCCCGCAGGCCGGCCAGGGCAACGACAAAGGCAGAATCCCGACTCAGGACCGCACCAGGTTCATCTTCCCCTAGTTTCTGCCTGAAACAATAGGGACTTCCCGCAGGGGTAAACCACACACTGGTTTCATTGGGATTATTCTCCTGGAAGTGCCGTACCTTCCAACCGTAAGGAAAATACACACTGTCAGCGGATAATGACTTGAATGTTTCCAGTCCACCGCCCTCCAGTTCCACAAAGGTTTGTATATTTCGTTCTGAGTAGAAGGTTACCGCCGTACGGTACTCCCGGGGTTTCCAGTTGTACTTTTCCCCCAGGTCCGCGGCAGAGTCCAGGGCCATTTCCCGGCTCATACGGATATCCAGAGAGAGGACGGGGAATGCCTTATCGTAGTTACGGACAAAAAAGTAAACGGAGCCAATGAATAACAGGGCAAAAACGGCCCAGAACAGGGGTTTCCTGGTCATAGTTTCTCCTATATTAGAACATAAAATATTTGCGCCAAAGACCGGTGACAATTTACCGATTGCAAAACTGCATGACACAGGAATTCTCCCCGGGTACGCCTTTTTTATTCACACTTATAGCCATATCTGCTAAACTCTGCGAGCATGGATAATCGCTTTAACGATCTCAGCTCCAAAGAATGGCTCCCGTTCCAGAAATCCTTTACCCGCTTTGAAACCATGGAGGCCCTGGTGTGGTCTAACCTGCGTTTTTTCACCAAACCCTCCAGCAGTTCGGAACCAGCAATCGCAGCCTGGGGTAATGCCGAATTTATGGACATTGCGAAATCCTGTGCCGAAGACTTGAATATCCGCTACGATGTTGAGGAACAGGAATTTAGTTTTCTGGCCTGTGACCTCACGGGGAACGAATCGGAACCCGAGTCCATACAGGCCTGTATGGACTGGATAAGCAGCTCCGGCCCCAGGCTGAGACACCAAAAATTCCTATGGGTGCTCGTTTCAAACGCTTTGCTGGACCAATCCGGCCTGCCTCTGGCCTGGACCATTTCCAATGTGCTCTCAGGCTTCCTGACCCGCAAGGATGAAAAAATCATCTGCCTGCCCGGCGGGAGGACCTGGACCGCTCTTTATTTCCGCAGGGACGACCAGTCACAAATGACAGAACCACGGCTGGAGGCCGCTGAGTTGCGCCGGTGGAAAAACAATACCCTTCCTGGCTGGTTCATCATCAAACCCAGACCCCGCAGCAAAGAGGAGATCCTGCATCCGGCCAAATACCCTGAAGAACTGGTCCGGCTGTACTTGGATCATTTTTCCCGCGAAGGAGATTTAGTTTTCGACCCCATGAGCGGTACAGGCAGCACCCAGGTGGCTGCTCTAAAATTGAAACGAATGACTTATGGTGTAGAACTAAGTCCCCTATTTCACCAAATTGCCCAGGATCGGTGCCGGGAGAATTTGGGACCGGGAGGTAAGTTCAAACTCATTCAAGGTGATGCCAGGAAAATTGAGTCCATGAAATTCCCCACGATGGATTATGTCATTACCTCCCCGCCTTACTGGGATATGCTCAATATGAAAGGTGCCGAGATCCAGGCTGCCCGCCGGCAGAAAGGGCTGAAAACAAACTATTCAGATAATAAGAATGACCTGGGCAATGAGACTGACTATGATACGTTTCTCAACCTGCTTTTTGAGGTTTATCAGCAGACTGCCAATCTTTTAAAAAGCGGGGGCTGCTTGACAATTGTGGTCAAGAATGTAAAGAAAAAGGGGTTACACTACCCCCTGGCCTTTGACCTAGGGGAAAAATTAACTGCTTCTGGAATGAAAATGGTCCACCTGGGTTTTTGGTGCCAGGATGACCTGCGCATCGCACCTTACGGCTACCGCTATACCTGGGTCAGTAATACCTTCCACCATTACTGCCTTACCTTTCAGAAACCCTGACCCAGAATCGTTCCCCAGGTCATGGATTCTTTGAGCCGGGGATATAGATTCAAAAAGGAGGGTAGGTACTGGACTGCAAGGCCCCGGTTTTGAATCCGGGTGCGCATCGCCCCAGAACCAAATGTCTGTGGTTTCAATTCTTGAAAGCGATCCAATTCCCCGGGACCCGCGAAGCCGCAAATGATCAGCTCCGGGTGCATGAACAACCGCTGGTTAAACCGTTTGCCGCCGCCCCGGGTACGCAATTCGCTCCAGAACCAGTCGGGATCATAGGGTTCACTTTCCTGCCCCACACGGGCAATCATTTCATCCAGGAAAGCGTGCTGCTCCGGGGTAAAAGAGACGGTTAAGAATGGTTGTTTTCCCTGCCAGCCCTTCATGAAACTGAACAGGAAGCATACGGCCTCTGTTTCCGGCTGGTGCAGGCAGTCACTCCGCTTGGACCACTGATCCCATTGACCTCGGTCCGGGATCAATCCTGGCAATTCATAATAATCATCCGGCAGCAGTACCGGACCCTGGTGATGCAGGAAATTATTCTTCAGGTCCCACTCTTCCCGGCCCAGGATAAAAACCCTGCGGTCCGGCTGGTAGAAAGGTGTCTGGCAGGTATCAATCCGGAGGGGAATCTCGTTGGCCCGGCAAAAATGGATAAACAGTGTTTCCGACAATTTTCCCTTGGCAATATTCACAATCCGGGTGCTGGTTTCCTTGAGTTCCATGCGATTGATGGTATAGGGCAGGCTCAGGATGGCATATTCCACCGCTTCCAGAACCAGGCGCTCGTAGAGCCGGTTCTCGATCTGTATACGGATCAGGTCGTGGTGTCTCACAGGAAAACTTACTGGTGCAGGATGAAAAATAAAAAAGGGGTCTTACGACCCCTTCAATAAAAGCAATGCTTTTTACCCTAAATACCTTCTCAGGCTCTTGGCGCGGGAGCGGTGCCGCAGCCGCTGGATCGCTTTTTCCTTGATCTGCCGGACCCGTTCCCGGGTAAGGTCGAATTCCTCGCCAATCTCATTCAGGGTCATAGCACTGTCTCGATCGATGCCAAAATACATTTCCAAAACTGTACGTTCCCGGTCGGAGAGAGTTTCCAGGGCAGCTGCCACTTCTTCAGACATGGACTCCATCATGATCTGGGCTTCCGGTTCATCAGACTCGGAATCTTCGATGATATCCAACAGGCTGCTGTTTTCCCCTTCCTGGAAAGGTGAGTTCAAGGAGCTGTGACGTCGTGAATACTGCATGGCCATGAGTACTTCGTCGCCGCTCATTTCCAGCTGAGAGCCAATTTCATTGCCCTTGGGCTGCCGTTCCACCTCCGCTTCCAGTTTTTCTGCTGCCCGGGTGATCTTGGTGATGGTTCCTACCCGGTTCAAAGGCAGGCGAATCAAGCGCGACTGCTCTGCAAGAGCCTGCAGGATCGACTGGCGAATCCACCATACGGCATAAGAAATAAATTTAAAACCCCGGGTATGGTCAAAGCGCTTCGCCGCTTTAATGAGTCCCATATTGCCTTCATTGATAATATCCGCCAGAGACAGGCCGTTTCCCTGGTATTTTTTGGCCACCGAGACTACGAACCGCAGGTTGGCTTCCACCAGTTCCTTCATGGCCAGTTCATCTCCATCCTGGATACGGATTGCCAGTTCCACCTCCCGCTGCGGCGGCAGAGGCTCAAATTTGCCGATCTCCGCTAGGTACATACTGATACTGCCGCTGTTAACTTTACTGACCTTAGTTTTTTTCTTTTCCGGCTGTTTCACCGGCTCTTTTTTTTGCAGTACTACCTGACTTTTGTCGGGTTTCACGTCTTGAGGTTGTTTATTTTGTGTTTTGGCCAAGGTATATGCCCTCGTAAAAGTGGTTCAAATGATAATATAGCTACGGTTTAAAACCGGTGAGTTTACAAAATATTTTTTATTTGATAAAGAGAATCTTCTGGGAATCATATCCATTATTGGCCTGAATGCGGACCAGGTAGGTTCCCGAGGGCAACGATTGTCCGTTAGGATTCCTGGGGATCCAGACCATAGTTCCCGCTACCCTGCTCCGCGCAGGTATCTCAGTCCTGAAGACTGTTGCTCCCAGGAGATCATGAATTATCAGTATCGGGCGCTGGGCATGGACTAGTTTAAAACGGATTGTAACGGCCCCGTTAAAAGGATTCGGATATGCCGGCAGCAGCCAGGGTCCATTGGGAACGGCAGGCGGGTCTTCCTCGGTGACACCGGCAAAATCAGGATATCTGCTGATCCCATCACTGCCAATGACCAGCAATTCTCCATTTTCCAGGCCGGTCCAGTCCAGGCTGGCTGACTCCCCTTCTATAGAGGGACTGGTCATGACCGCGATGTGAGATTCGGTTTCGGCAATGGACAGTCCGCCGGCTCCACCAAAAACGAATAGATTTTGCCCATCGGAAAAAACAATGTTCAACTGTCCGGGAGCAACCCCGGCGGCAAGCAAGGAAGAAAAGGCCGCTTCCAGCCCCATCAGGATCGTGCCCTGAAGTTCTACCTGCTGCATGATAAAAAGCAGGATCAGTTCCGAATCCACCACATTAGCCCAGCCAGAGGAATCCTGCCAGGTGTCAACACCAAAGGTCTGGGGCGGATGAGCCGTAAGCCACGACAGATCATTTCCGCTATCGGTCATCAGGTTATAAAGCATATTTTTATTTACGGTACCGCCATGGACCAGGGAATAGGTCTGGCTTCCGGTGAACAGCCAGGGATGGGGATTGGGAATACCGCTGGTGCCAGAAGAGGCTGCCCGTACATGACCCAGGCCCAATTTTCCCGCACTCTCTTCCAACAGGGCACCGGCTGTGGACCAGAAAGCAGCTGAATCCATGTAGGCCGGTATTTCCGACCGCTGCAGAAGGCCCAGCGGATAGGATTGTTCCAGGCTATATCCTAGTAGTGCCCAACCGTCCGGTGCATATTGTGATTGTTGAACTAATCCCTGTAATTCGCTATATATTATAGCTTTATCATATTCATTTAATTCAGATAATGAAAGTCCCGACTTGGCAGAGACCGCCCATATCCAGCAGGCTGACAAGGGCTGAAACAGGGTCAGGAAAAGCGCAAATGCAAAAATCAATTTTTGAGGCACGTCTTAAGTTAGGATGAGAACAGGATCAATGCAAAATTGCTAATTACGATAACAATCTGATCAGGTAGAATATTTTTCCTTTTTCCGTTGCGCCAGTCTTTTGTTCGCATCTAGTTCCATTTTTCGCAATCGAATAGTTGCCGGCGTGATTTCCACGAGTTCATCTTCCGCAATAAACTCAATTGCTTGATCGAGAGATAATCGTTTTGGCGGGCGTAATGTGACTGTCATTTCCGAATTCGCGCTTCTCATATTGGTCAATTTTTTTTCACGTGTAATATTTAGCATTAAATCTTCAGAGCGGTTTCGTTCTCCTATAATCATACCGCCAAATACTTCTATACCTGCTTCTACAAATAATTCTCCGCGATCCACCATACCCAGGCAGGCATAGGTCGTTACCGTACCTTTTCTATCAGAAACTAATGCACCACTGGTCCGCTGAGGAATGGATCCAAACCATGGAGCAAACCCATCCATCAGTTTATTCATGATCCCTGCGCCCTGCGTATCGGTTAAAAATTGGCTGCGAAAACCAATAAGCCCCCTTGATGGAATAGAAAATTCCATAGAGACACGGCCGTGACCATGATTCTGAAGATTGGTCATTTTTCCTTTTCGATTGGATAATTTTTCAGTTACAATGCCAACTTTTTCTTCTGGAATATCCAGAAAAACCTTTTCCATAGGTTCCATTATTTTTCCATCAATTTCTTGAGTAATAACACGGGGTTTAGACACCATGAATTCGTACCCTTCCCGGCGCATTGTTTCAATCAGCACCGCCATTTGCAACTCCCCTCGACCCTGTACTTCAAAAACATCCGTCCTATCCGTTTCCGTAACATTCAGAGAGACATTACCAAGTATTTCCTTTTGCAGACGCTCACTGAGATGCCTGGATGTAAGGTATTTCCCCTCCTTTCCAGCGAATGGACTATCATTCACATAAAATAGCATGGCGACCGTCGGTTCATCAATAATGATTCTGGGCAAAGGTTCTGGGGTATTATTATCGGAGATGGTATCCCCGATGGCAATACCCTCCACACCGGCGACAGCAATAATATCCCCTGCCTCTAACGTATCGGTCTCAATTTTTTTCAGTCCTTTAAAGGTATAGCACGCAGAAAGTTTAATACCATGCTTGGTGCCCTGAGCAGTACAAAGACTGTATTGTTTATTTACGGCAAGAATTCCATTATTTAATCTGCCGATGGCGACTTGACCCACGTAAGGATCATAATCCAAATTGGTCACTAAGAATTGTGGGATATGTTCATCATCCGCCGTAGGACCCGGCACTTTGGTTAATATGGCATCAAATAGTGGTTGCAGGTTTGCGGAATTTTCATTCAATTGTGTTTTTGCTAAACCTGTTTTTGCATTGGTATACAAAATCGGGAATTCTATCTGTTCATCCGTAGCATCCAGGTCAATAAACAGATCATACACTTCATCAATTACTTCTTGAATACGTGCATCTGCCCGGTCAATTTTATTGATTACCAATATAACGGGTAGATTTTTCCCCAATGCTTTTTTCAAAACAAATCTAGTCTGAGGTAATGGCCCCTCACTTGCATCTACCAGCAGCAAGGCGCCATCTACCAGATTCAAACTTCTTTCCACCTCGCCGCCAAAATCAGCGTGTCCTGGTGTATCCATAATATTGATTTTTACTTCATTGTAATACACAGCAGTATTCTTTGCCGTAATTGTGATTCCCCGCTCTTTTTCCAGATCCATGGAATCCATGATCCGGTCTTCAACCTTCTGGTGGCTGTGAAAAGTACCGCTTTGCTTTAACAGTTCATTTACAAGGGTAGTTTTCCCATGATCAACATGAGCGATAATGGCAATATTTCTAAAATTATTTTTTCTCATGGTTTGTTTTTAGTCTCAAATAAAGATATTAGCTAGAAAAATAAACGCGGAAATTCAGGATATCGCCCAGACTTCCAAAGAGTTATAGTAAATAATTAAAAGATCGCTGCCTGGTTATTTTCCATTCCGAATATAATCATCGACCTGTTTTTCCAGAATATTCAAGGGCACTGCGCCGCTACCCAGTACCACATCGTGAAAATCACGGATATTGAAATTGGCACCCATTTCGGCTTCCGCCCGCCGGCGTAATTCGCGAATCTTGAGTTCGCCTATCTTATAGGCCAGGGCCTGCCCCGGCCAGGCGATGTAACGATCGATTTCCACAATAACATCATTTTCTGTTTTTGCTGTATTGGCCAGCATGAACTCAATGGCCTGCTGGCGACTCCATCCCCGGGCATGCATACCAGTATCCACTACCAGGCGGCAGGCGCGCCACATCTCATAGGTCAGTTGCCCGAATTTGCTGTAGGGCTCTGTATAAAAACCCATTTCCTCGCCCAGTTTTTCCGCATAAAGTCCCCAGCCTTCCACAAAAGCGGTGTAGCCGCTGTAGCGTCGGAACATGGGCATCTCCTCCAGTTCCTGAGCCAGGGCGATTTGAAGATGGTGCCCTGGAACCGCCTCGTGAAGGGATAATGCTTCCATTTCATATTTTGGGCGGGTTTCCAACTTATAGGTACTTGCCATGAAATACCCAGGTCGGCCTGCTTCCCATGATCCGGAATAATAATAGGCTGTGGGCGATGCTGGGGCCTGGTAATCTGGGATCGGCCTTACACCATAAGGCAATCTGGGCAGCAACCCGAATAATTGTGGAAGCTGGGCATCTGCTAATTTGCAGATATTGCGGTATTCATCAAGCAAAGCTTCAGAAGAAGTAAAATAAAATTGCGGATCGGAGCGTAGAAAAGTCAAAAACTCATCAAACTCACCCTCGAATCCCGCAGCCGCGATTACCTTTAGCATCTCACTCTTGATTCGGTCTACCTCATCCAGTCCGATCTGGTGGATTTCCCCTGCAGTCAGATCGGTGGTGGTATAATTCTTGATCCGGGACCGGTAATAGGCATCGCCGTTAGGGAAATCACTGCAGGCGATGGTTTCACGGCAGGAGGGTAAATAGGTACCGGTAAAATATTCATGAAGTTTTCTGTAGGCGGGATACACATCTTTCTCAATTGCCAGCCTTCCTTTATGCAACAGATTCTGTTTGGAATCTGCAGTAAAGGATGTCGGGAATTCCTGGAATGGTTTCCAAAGTGGAGAGTTATCAATCTCCTGGTCATATTGCGCTTTAATCTGGTCCGAAACTGACCTCAGTACTATCCGCGGTGGTACCCAGTTTGTTTGGATCCCGCGCTGCATGAGTTCTATAATCTGTTCTACTTTAGCGGGAAACGCTTTCAGGCGAGCCAGGTAATTCTCATAGTCCTGCACTGTCTTATAGGGCATATAATCAGGCAGATCTGCGAACCCGATCTGGATGCCGCCCATTTGGTCCATGGGCATCAAATGTGTTAAATAGGAATAACCTGCAATATCCCTTTCAATCCTTTGTCGAAATAAATCATAATTCAACTGGTCATTTGGGCTAAGTTTTTCCCGCTTGATGGACTTCACTGTTTCCAATAAACTCCGTTGTTCATCCTGACGTTTTTGTACTGCAGCAAAAGAAACGTCATTTAAACGGTCGTTGTACCGATTATCTCCCAGACGTGTAGCCCATTCCGGATTATCCAGCAAACCTTTCTCCCACTGTTCATCGAGCAAATTATGAAATATCCGGGAAGCAGATTTACCCGTTTCCGCTTGAGAATCAATTTTCATGGTGGTGCAGCTGGATAAAAGCAATAAAGCAGTAAGAAAAATAGTTGTCATAGGTAATTTCTCCTGATGGTCACGGTTTTATTTGAGAAGCGCTATCGGCATTGCAAAGCGCTGGAATAAAAATCATGGTACAGAAAACTGCATCATTATGCCGCAGATCCAGGCCCCATAGGTCCCCACAGCATAGCCCAAAACTGCCAAGAGTACACCCACCGGCGCCAGAGAGGCATGAAAGGCAGAGGCCACGATGGGTGCTGAGGCCGCACCGCCCACATTGGCCTGGCTGCCCACAGCCAGGAAAAAGAAAGGTGCCCGGATCATCTTCGCCACAACCAGGAGCAACCCAGCGTGGAAACCCATCCACAGGATGCCCACCAGAAAAAGACCGGGACTGTCAAAGATGGCTAAAATATCCATTTTCATACCGATGGTGGCCACCAGAACATATAAAAACAGGCTACCGTAGCGGGAGGCTCCCGCTCCCTCCAGCCGCCGGACCGGGGTAAAAGACAGGGCCAGAGCTAGGGTTGTAGCTAGCACAATAAGCCAGAAAAAACCCGATGTCAGGCTAAATTTTGCCAAGCCGGGAGCATGATTGCCGATCCAGGGCGCAATCCTGTCAGCCATAAAATGTGCTACTGCCGTGACGCCGAATGCAGTGGTCATGACAGTGATAGTATCGGTCAGGTCCGGTATGCGCATGATCTGGGATCGGTATTCTTCCATTTTTCGCTTCAGTTCGATAATGGCGCTGGTATCGGCTTTCAACCAGCCATCCAGCCTACCGCTTACTCCAGCGCCATAGAGCAGAAAAGCCATCCAGATATTGGCCACGATCACATCTACGGTGATCATGGCAGAGAACAGTTGATCACTGACCGTGAATATTTCTTTCATGGCGGCCTGATTGGCCCCGCCGCCGATCCAGCTGCCGGCCACGGTGGTGAATCCCCGCCAGACCGCATCGGGTCCGGCCCCGCTCACCAGGTCCGGTGCAAACAATGCGGTAATAAGAATAGCCAGGGGACCTCCCAGAATAATGCCCGCCGTGGCAGTAAAGAACATGACCAGCGCCTTGGGCCCCAGTTTTATAATTTCCTGCAGGTCAATGCTGATGGTCAGCAGTACCAGGCTGGCGGGAAGCAGGTAACGGGAAGCAACAAAATAGAGTTTCGACTCTTCACCAGAAATGATCCCCAGTGAATTGCACAGGGAAGGAATGAAGTAGCACAGCAGCAGGCTGGGTACATAAGTGTAAAACTTTTTCCAGAATGGGTGATCACTCTTTGCAGTGCGAAATACAAAGGCGAGAATGCCAATCAAGATACCCAGAACAACAGCATCATTGGTGATCAATGGTTTGGTCATTGAATAATTTAGGCTAAACCATCTGACTTAAAAATACCCCGTCATTCTCCGAAATATCACCATAATACCGGCCCGCCCTTCACAAGAGGACACTGGCAGGCAATTCTGGCTATTTGGCTACCCCTATCTTCTGCACATCCCAGAAACCAGCCAATGTGAGGAAGCCTGCAAGTGCAGGACCCACACCCAGGGCAAAGAACAGGGTGCCCAGGCCCACGGTGCCGCCAAGCATCCACCCAGCAATTAAAACGCTAACTTCGATCCCGGTCCGCACCTGGCCTATGGGCCATCCCGTCCTGCGCTGGATACTGGTCATCCACCCATCCCGCGGCCCCGGCCCCAGATTCGCTGTAAGGTAAAAGCAGCTTCCTGCCCCCACCATAAGAACCCCGACCGCAGCCTGAATTGCGGCTATGGTCCAGGAGGATGGTTCGGGGAGCAAGGGTATCATTATATCAATGGCTGCGGCGATCAGTACTGCATTCAGCAGGGTGCCTAGCCCCGGTGTTTCCCGGAGCGGAATCCACATAATCAGAACTGCTATACTGACGATGAATGTAGCAAAACCAATTGTCCAATCTAACTGAAGACCAATACCCTGGGCCAGAACAGTCCAGGGGCTCACCCCCAGTCGCGCATTGATGATCAATGCTTCCCCGGTTCCAAATACCCACAGTCCGCTCAACAAGAAAAAAAGTGTATCCAGCCTGGGTAGTAAATTTCTGGAATCATCTGCGCTCCATACTGTCGTGGGTACTTCGTGAGCCGGGCGCAGCAGCGCAGTAATTTTACTCAATGCCGCCTGCGTGTACCCTGCGGCGGGTTATTTTTTTCCCCTTTAGATCTCCCGCAACCCGGTTTATTTCCGCAATGGCTTTATCGATCTCTGCTGCACTGTTGAAACGCCCAAGGCTGAAACGAATGGCGGAATGGGCCAGTTCCGTATCCCGCCCCAGCGCTTTGACCACATGGGAAGGCTCAAGGCTGGCACTGCTGCAGGCTGAGCCTGTAGAGCAGGCGATCCTTTTCATTTTCATGATCATAGTTTCCCCATCCAGGCCGGGAAAACAGAGATTGAGATTATGGGCTAATCGTTTATAGTGGCTGCCGTTCAAGACCACTTCCGGATAAACATCCTGAATCCCGGTAAGCAATCGGTCCCGCAGTTCACCGAGGCGCTGGTTTTCCTCATCTTTAGTCTCCAGGCTAAGTTGCGCCGCCCGGGCAAAACCAACGATCAGGGGTACAGCCAGGGTTCCGGAACGAAACCCCCGCTCATGCCCGCCACCTTCCATTTGCATCTGCAGTTCCACCTTGGGATCTTTCTGGCTCGCAAAAAGGAGTCCGATCCCTTTTGGGCCATACAACTTATGCGCTGTGGCTGCCAGCAGATCAATATTCATTGTTTTTATGTTCAAATCCAGTTTCCCAAACGATTGGCAGGCATCCACCATAAAAAATATATTTTCCCGACGGCAAATGGTGCCGATCTCCTGCACCGGCTGGATAGTCCCGATCTCGTTGTTAGCGTGCATAATAGCAACCAGGACAGTGTCCTTGGTTATGGCCTCCGCCACAGATTGTGGATTGACTAAACCCTGGGAATCCACTGGCAATGATGTAACCATCCAACCCCGATGAGCAAGGTAAGCGCAGGTATCCAAAACAGCTTTATGTTCAGTCACCTGGGTAATGATGTGTCGGCCACGATCCCGGTACTTTTCTGCAACGCCTTTAAGTGCAAGATTAATAGCCTCGGTAGCACCGCTGGTAAAAATGATTTCCCTGGGCCGGGCCTGGATACTTTCGGCCAGAAACCTGCGAGCTTTTTCTATGGCCTCTTTTCCTTCCCGCCCATAGACATGGTGCACACTGGCAGCATTTCCGAATTTCTCCTGGAAATACGGCAGCATGGCTTTAAGCACCTCTGGATCCAGGGGCGTTGTTGCTTGATTATCCAGATAGATGGGCATGTTCATGATGAGATATTCTTACTCTTGGAGAAAATGGATGAAATACGGGACCAAGGTTCAGGACTTATCTTTCACCGATCCGGCAGAGGGCAGCACCCGCTTATGCTTGCCCGTGCCCCCATTGGCCAGCAAGACCATTTCAGACAGTATACTGAGTGCAATCTCTTCCGGGGTCTTGGCCAGCAGTTCCAACCCTGTAGGGGCATAAAAATGCTCCAGTTCTTCATCTGTAATACCATTCTCATGCAGGTATTCCAGAATAATTCCTGTTTTCTTGGCACTGGCTACCACCCCAACATAGGGAATGCCCTTTTTCAAGGCTTCCAGGGTCATTTGATCGTCATTGCGGTGGTGTGTGGCCAGGATAAAATAATCCACGGGAAAATCAATATCTTCCAATTCCAGGGGCTCGGTGATGACTTCATCCGCCCCAGGATAACGATCCTTTTCCTGTTCCGATGTTTGTACAATAACCTTGAATTTCAACAGACTGGCCATCTGGCATATAATTTCCACCAGCCGGCCCATACCCCGGATCAACAGGGTTGAATTGACCAATTGCGGCTCTACAATTACTGACATATATCCTCCACACGGAATGCCCATGCCTATCTCATCACTGTCCAGGTCAATCTCCACCGTTCTGGGTACACCATCTAATAACGTTTCCTTTGCTGTGGCAGCAACACGATTTTCGATACATCCACCGCCAATATAACCGGTAATACGCTGTCCCTGTTCATCAAACAAAGCCTTGTCGCCTACTTTCCCCGAAGAAGACCCGGTAACACTGAAAACAGTGGCGAGTGCGTAGGGAGTTTCCGCCGTTTCCAGGCTGTTCATTTTCTGGATGAGATCCTTATGTTTAGACATTTTAAGGCTTTTCGCTTTTGATAAGAAAATAATCATCCTGTGTATCGCAATCAAGGACGACCTCGTCTGATTCGACAGATACCCCAATTCCGTCACCAGGGTATTTTTTCAGTATTTTTTTACAGCCACGGTCCCCATTGGCAGTAAGAATCTCATGGAAATATTTCCTGGGGAAAATGACTGGATTGCCCTGCCGGTTCCCATAGAGAGGATATACAATTTTACCGCCTTGATGATGATTAAATTCACAAATTAACAGATCCAATGTCAGTTTTGTAATAAGAGGCATGTCTCCAAGCACAATCATGCTGCCCTGAATATCTTCCGAAAGAGCAGATATACCCATATAGATGGAACTGGCCATACCTCGTTTCCAGTCATTATTATAGACAATACCATTAATCTCACTGGGCAGTTCTTTTTCTACCCGGCTATTCTCAAAACCAGTCACTACGATCACGGGGCTTAAACCGGTATTCAGTACCGTTCGGCAGACATGGGTAATAATCGAGCCGTTATTGTACGGCAGCAGAAGTTTATTTTTACCACCCATGCGGGTTGATTCACCCGCGGCAAGTATAATAGCGGAAATTTTCATGCCCTTGCCTTCAAGTTGTTCCTCTTATCCAACCGGGAAAGCACATTACCAAGATCCAGTAGACTGTTAAGGTTATGGATCGGCAGAAAATCATCCACATTAGACAATATTGCCTGAACACCTTTTGTCAATGGTTGAAAATCCTTAAAGCCAAGGTTTGGATTCAACCATATTAAGCGATGGCAACTTCGACGCAATCGGTCTGTTTGTTTTCTAAGTAATTCTATATTTCCTGTATCCCAGCCATCGCTGATGAGAAGCACTACTGCACCTCCACTTAATACTCGTCGGGTCCATTTCCGATTGAAAGCTTCTAGGTTCTCCCCAATCTTAGTTCCGCCTGACCAATCCTTCACACTTTTATTTACCAGCTCCAAGGCATCATTTACATCTTTTTTACGTAAATAATGAGTGATACGGTTGAGCCGGGTACCGAAGGTGAATGCTTCCAAATTCTTATGGGCCGTATTTAGTGTATACATAAAATGAAGTAAGATTCTGGTATAGGTCTCCATTGACCCACTGATATCAGTGATGATAACCAAGGGGCGAGGCTTAACTTTTTTCTGCTTCCAATGTAATTCTATAAAATCTTGGGAAGGGAATATATTCTCGCGAATTGTCTGCCTAATATTCAAACGCAGTGGTTTTCTCCCAGGTTCGAGACGACGTAATCGTTTCTCACCCAAACGCCATTCCCATCGAGCAATAAATTCTCGAGCAAGATCAAGTTCTTCATTGCTATATTCATCAAAACGTTTAGAGCGCAATATCTCTTGAGGACTATATAGAAAAACATCAAAGGTTTTCTCATCTTCCTGTTCTTTTTCAGAGTTCTCATCTCTTTCCTGAGAATCATCAACCTTTTTATATATCAATTTCTGATCCCGTTCCTTCATATTTTTTAAGTCGGTCTGAGTTAGTCTGGAATCATATAATTTCCGCAGAATTTGAGAGACATTCTTGATCCGGTCCGGATTACGCCAGTAAAGATCAAATAACTGGTCAAACAGGGGTAGTAATTTATGATCTGTGATGAAACAGGATTTCATTGCTTGGCGAAAATCTTCCCGATTGACGAGTTCTATATGAGAACTCGATTCAATAGCATTCATAATTTCACCAGTTCCTACAGGGCATCCTGCCTGACGAAGAAACCGGCCAAATACAGTAATGGCATCGTGCAGTCTAGACGTTACAACTGGTTGCAATGGCAATGGTTTACATTGAAATGAGTTCTGCTTCTGCAAAAGCACGCTGTATTAGGCCATGAGTGGTTTCCCCGTCCATTTTTTCAATATCATCTTGATATTTCAATAGAGTTCCCAATGTATCAGAAGTGACTTCAGTAGAAAGTTCTGTAGTACCTAGCTTGATGAGAGCATTTGCCCAGTCCAATGTTTCTGCAATCCCTGGCAACTTATAAAAATCTTTTTCACGTATGGCCTGAACAAAAGCAACTACCTGCTTGCCTAGAATTGCATTCACTGTCGGAATTTTTCTTTTTATGATCTCAAACTCCTGCTCCGCAGTCGGATAATCAATCCAATGGTAAAGACAGCGTCTTTTTAATGCATCATGAATTTCACGGGTACGATTGGATGTAATCACTACAACCGGTGGATTGTCTGACTTGATGGTCCCAACCTCTGGAATTGATATTTGAAAATCGGAGAGGATCTCCAACAAATAGGCTTCAAATTCCTCATCAGCCCGGTCTAACTCATCAATGAGCAATATGGCAGGAGACTCCCCCTTATATTCAAGGGCCTGATAAAGGGGTCGTTTGATCAAAAATTCCTGACCAAATATTTCCTGTGCCATTTTCTCATTATCTGTCTCTCCACCAGCTTCCAACAAACGAATTTGGAGGATTTGCTTGGAGTAATTCCATTCATAGATGGCATTATGTACATCCAGCCCTTCATAGCATTGCAAACGAATGAGTTCTGTGTCCAGAATACGAGATAACACCTTGGCCACTTCTGTTTTGCCTACCCCTGGTTCACCTTCCAAGAAAATGGGCATACCCATTTTCAAGGACAAATATATGGATGTTGCAAGAGAACGATGGGTAATATAATGATGATCATCCAGCGTTGTCTGAATGTCTTCTACCGCATTGAATGAAGTCAGTTTCATATTCACTATAATTAACTGCTCTACGCCCTTTAGGTTTTAGATAATTTATATCTGGATGTAGGAACTGGGCTCAGCTTCAAATCTGTCTTTGCACCCTCCGCAACAGAAATAATATGTTACATTTTCAAAAATGGAAAAACAATCTGCCGTGCCCGGATCCACAAACATACCGCATATAGGATCCTTTTCTTTTCCCGATCCGTGGTGCAAAGTTTCAATAATAATTTCATCTTTTCTGGTGATTTCTCTTCTCTTTTGCACTAATTCTGCCATGATTGAAACAGCAATTTCTTCAGGTGTTACCGCACCGATATCTAAGCCTGCAGGAAACTTGATCCTTTCAATCTGTTCAGGCTGAATACTTCGTCTTTCCAAACGTTCTAAAAGGCTTTTGGTTTTCTTTTTGCTGGCTATAAGAGATAAAAATTCCGGTTTCGAAGCTATAGCTGCCTTCAATGCACGCAGATCACCATTCCCCTGAGTTGCCACCACTGCCATACAGGGTCCTTCTACGCTAGAGAATTCAGTTATTTTAGTAACCTTCTGATCTAGGTCAAGATCAGATAAATCAGGAGAGAGCACAATTACATCAAATTCAAGAAACAGCCCCATTTTTGCAAGAGCTGACACTGTAGGTGTATTGCCATAAATAACTAATTTAGTCATTGGTAATACCGGTTCAATATGAAATTCAAGTGTACCTCCACTTTCACAGGTTAAAAATATTGCTTTCTTATAGGTTACATTACCATTGGTACTTTTTTCTGGGCTAAGGCGGATAACAGCAGCCATCCCTTCACGAATACATTTTAATCCTTCTTCTATAACTGTATTCTGTGAACAACCACCACCAATCCATCCTTCCATTTTACCATCTGACGTAATTATAGCCTTTGCCATTGGTTTGGCCGAAGTCGGTGCTATAGTATCAATTACCGTTGCGATGGCAAATGGTGTTCCTGCTCTCTCGAGTTCTGCAGCTCTTCTGATCCAGTTAAATTTCATATTGTAGATCTTATTCTTTTTTTGATTTTAACTTATCCATCAATCTCCCAGATACACCTTTAATAGCGGCCGATGCCACGGCAACTCCGCTCAATGTATCTGCAACTTTATTGTCACCATCTAAACTCTTACCATCACCTTCCAAAACTTTAGCGAGTGATGCGGTAAATTCTAAGAATAATTGGTTAGAAACGTCTTCAATCATACGGGAACCAAATTGTGCAAGCAATCCTTGTATTGTAATGGTGGAATCACCCTTAACTTCAGATGTTCCATCTCCCTTATCCGTAATTGAGCCAACTAACTCCATCGTAGCACCTCCCTTACCTTTGGTATCTGTGCCCTTCCCATCAATTTCAATAATATGATTTTCCTGATCCATGGACCGTATAGATACTTCACCACGATAACTCGATTTAATTGGACCAACCTTCACAACCATCATCACGGAGTGTTTATTATCACCCATATCTTGGTCATACTGAGCCCCAGGGATACAAGAAGATACTTTTTTCACATCAGTCATTAATCCCCATACATCACTCACAGGCGCACGGATAGAGAAGGTTTTTGAAATCTTAACTTTCATTTATTGTTCCTACTTGGTTGGCTATATACGAGAGGTATCAGGCAGCATTCTGTTTATTAATAGCACGCCACACCTTTTCGGGTGTAATCGGAATATCTATATGTCTTACACCAAGATGAGATAAAGCATCGACTACAGCATTTGCAATTGCCGGAGGTGCTCCCACGGTTGGTGACTCTCCTACTCCTTTAGCACCCAATGGATGATGAGGTGAAGGAGTTATTGTTTTATCTGTTTCAAAGTGAGGTACTTCCATAGCTGTGGGGACAAGATATTCCATAAAACTTCCACCTGTTATATTTCCTTCATCATCATAGCTGATTTCTTCAAAAAGAGCAGGTGCTACACCTTGAGCAAGTCCGCCATGGATCTGACCATCCACTATCATAGGATTAATGATATTACCACAATCATCAACAGCCACAAACCTGCGTATCTTTACTTCTCCAGTATCAGGATCAATATCCACAACAGCAATATAGCTTCCAAAAGGATAAGTCATATTAGGAGGATCATAATAATGTGTAGCTTCTAATCCTGCTTCTAATCCCTGCGGATGGTTGGTATAAGCAGCAAATGCGACCTCTTGAATTGTAACTGACTTATCCGGTACACCTTTCACTGAAAATTTCCCAACTTCCCATTCCAGATCTTCTTCCGCTACTTCTAACAAATGAGCCGCTATCTTCTGAGATTTATCCTTGATTTTCCGGCAAGCCACCGCTGCCGCAGCACCTGCAGTGGGCGTTGATCTACTGGCATAGGTTCCTAAACCATAAGGTGCAGTATCTGTATCTCCTTCTTCAACAGTTACATCAGAATGAGGTATGCCTAATTCTTCTGCAATGATTTGAGCGTAAGTCGTTTCATGTCCCTGTCCCTGTGATTTTGTACCAAAACGGGCGATCACTTTTCCTGTCGGATGTATACGTATTTCAGAGCTATCAAACATTTTAATTCCAAGAATATCAAAATCCTTGGAAGGGCCAGCCCCGACGACTTCAGTAAAGGATGAAATACCTATTCCCATAAGTTCACCTTTTTCACGTTTCTCAGCTTGTTCCTTTAAAAGTTCATCATAGCCAATCTTATCCATGGCTAGCTTTAATGCACCATGATAATCACCGCTGTCATATTCCCAACCCATGGGTGATTGATATGGGAAAGCATCCTTTGGAATAAAATTATTCATTCTGATTTCAGCTGCATCCATACCTATTTCATCCGCAACAACATCTACCATACGTTCAATTGCATGGACTGCTTCTGTAACCCGGAACGAGCAACGGTATGCTATCCCACCTGGCGGTTTATTGGTATAAACACCATCCACTTCCACAAAAGCTTTCTTGAAATCATAAGAACCAGTGCAAATTGAAAACATACCCGCAGGGAACTTTGATGGATTTGCTGCAGCATCAGCATAACCATGGTCTGCCAGCGTTTTGATTCTCAAACCATTTAATGTACCATCCTTATCGGCAGCTATCTCACAAGTCATATGATAATCTCTGGCAAATGAATCTGCTTGCAGATTTTCACGTCGATCTTCTATCCACTTAATTGGTAGCCCTGTAACAACGGAAGCCGCAATAGCGATTACATAACCTGGGTAAACTGGGACCTTGCCACCGAAACCTCCGCCTATATCAGGCGAGATGATACGGATCTTATCTTCTTGGAGTCCTACATGCCCGGCTACCAATGCAACCACTGTGCGTATAGCATGCGGGGCCTGCGTGGTCAACCAAACCGTGAGTCTACCCGTTACAGAATCAAACTCTGAAACACAACCACATGTTTCAATAGATGCAACATGAATTCGAGGAAGATAAATATCTTCTTTTACTGTTACATCTGCATTGTTGAAAATTTCTTCTGTCTCTCCCTTATCACCTGCCTCCCAGTGAAAAATATGATTATTTTCCTGGCCTTCTTTATCATCCCGTATGATTGGTGCATCTGGATCAGTCGCCTTATGTGGATCAACCACAACAGGAAGTGGCTCGTATTCCACTTCTACCAATTCCACTCCATCTGCAGCACTGTAGCGATCAGTGGCAACCACAGCTGCCACTTCCTGGGCCTGATAGCAAACTTTATCGATTGGTAAAACCATCTGCGTGTCGGACATTAAAGTGGGCATCATATGAAGATTGTATTCCTTCAAAGTTTCACCGGTAATCACCGCAGCAACACCGGGGTGTGCTAATGCTTTCTCTGTATTAATACTCTTAATTTTAGCATGTGCATATGGGCTGCGAACAATATCCATAAATACCATACCTGGCCTAACAACATCATCCACATAGTTTCCCTGGCCGCGTATAAATCTTGGGTCTTCTTTACGTTTAATTGAATGTCCCATTCCTCCAACTTCAGGAGATGTTTTACATTTTGACATTATTCGCCTCCTTCTTCAGTTGTTTCTTGAAGCTTATTCGATGCGTGCTGTACGGCTTTTACAATATTCTGGTAACCGGTACAGCGACATAGATTGCCGGAGATTCCCCAGCGGATCTCATCTTCAGTAGGGTTTGGATTATGATCCAGGAGATGTTTCGATGACATAATCATCCCTGGAGTGCAGAAACCGCACTGCAAACCATGTTCTTCCATAAATCCTTCCTGTAATGGGTGAAGTGTTTCTCCTTCCATCCCTTCAATGGTGGTTACTTCCCTTCCATTAGCTTGAACTGCAAAAACTGTACAGGATTTCACCGCTGTCCCATCCAGCAGAACAGTACAGGCACCACAATGGGTGGTATCGCATCCGATATGTGTTCCTGTTAATGCGCAATTATCACGGATCAAGTGAACCAGGAGTAGTCTGTCTTCCACTTCAGCAGTTCTGGATTCACCATTAATTGTTAATGTAATTGATTGTGTAGCCATATTAATTCCCTCCTGCTGCTCTTTCTTTGGCCTTCATAATAGCTCGCGATGTCAGCACTTTTACTACTGCACGCTTATACTCTTCGGAACCCCTATGGTCACCCACAGGCTGGGAAGCTGCAGCTGCAAGTTCACCTGCTTTATCCGCATCATCCTGTGATACAGAAGTACCTACCAGCGCATCCTGTGCTTCAGAAGCACGAACTGGTGTTGGTCCTACATTGGTTAGAGCGATTCCTGCCTTGCTGCAGGTGTCCCCATCAAAATTCAATACAGCAGCCGCACCTGCAATCGCATAATCGCCCACTTTACGCTCTAATTTCTTGTATGCGGCACCAGATTTCCCATTTGGACAGGGCACTCGTATTTCAGTTAATATTTCGTTTTCAGCCAGCGCAGTCATCAACGGTCCTCGAAAGAAATCATCAATGGCAATGGTTCTTCCACCGCTATCCAATAATCCTCCAGGACCACGTACCACAACTTCAGCATCCAGTGCAACCATGGTGGCGGGATGATCGTTAGCTGGATCTCCATGAGCAATATTCCCGCCTACAGTAGCCAGGTTTCGTACCAATGGATCAGCAATTACTTCAGAAGTATCTTTCAGGATTGGGTATTTTTCTGCAATCAGTTCTGATTTTTCAAGGGCTGATTCTCGAGCCATGGCTCCAATACAAAGTACACCCACATCCTCCCTGATATAATCAAGATCCGATAAGCCATTAATATCCACCAAATGATCCGGCTCAGCCAACCGAAGTTTCATCATAGGTATTAAACTGTGTCCGCCGGCTAGGATCTTGGCATCTTCTCCAAGATCTTCCAGCAGTTTTATAGCCTCATCCAAAGATGAAGGTGCGTGGTAATTAAAAGAACCTGGTATCATACGAACTCCTCTCTATTCAAAGGTTTAAAACCTTCTCTTCTTATGTGGCGATACTCTTCTCTGGGAGGGGGGGGGTATACTACATTAGTTGAGATTATATTATCAAGCATCTATTTAATAAAGGCCATCCCAATCTGCCGATCCTGCAAAACATCTTTTATCTCATCCAGGATGCTGGGATCATCAATTGTGGAAGGTATTGCCGTCTGTCCCCGGTCTGCCAAAGTTCTTATGGATTTTCTCAATATCTTTCCTGACCTTGTTTTAGGTAATCTTTTCACAATGGCTACCTGCTTAAAATTAGCAACGGCACCGATATTGTTCCGAATAATCATGATCAGCTCAGGTGCCAGGTCTTCATTTCCCAGCCTATAGCCATCCTTGAGTACTACAAAACCAGCAGGGACCTGGCCCTTAAGTTCATCAGCTATGCCAACAACAGCACATTCGGCCACTGCTTCATGACCGCCTATTAATTCTTCCATTTCACCTGTAGACAAGCGGTGTCCTGCAACATTAATTACATCATCCGTCCTACCCATTACAAATACATACCCATCCTTATCCTTATAACCCCCGTCACCAGTCAGGTAATATCCGGGGAATGTAGATAAATAGGAAGTTTGATAGCGCTCATTGTCGTTCCACAAGGTAGGCAAACATCCAGGCGGCAACGGCAGTTTAATCACAATGCTTCCTGTTTCTGCAGATCGAACTTTTTGACCATTTTTATTAAGAATCTGGACGTCAAACCCTGGTACTGGTACGGTGGCAGACCCCATTTTGATTTCTTTCAATTCCGTGCCCAGCATGTTTGAGCAGATCGGCCAGCCTGTTTCAGTCTGCCACCAATGATCAATCACGGGACAGTCCAAAAGACCGGCCAGCCATTCATAGGTTGGAGGGTCGAGACGTTCACCGGCAAGAAAAACAGATTCTAATCCCAATAAATTGTATTGTTCTATAAACTTTCCATCAGGATCTTCTTTTTTTATCGCCCGAAATGCAGTAGGTGCTGTAAAAAACGTTTTAACATTATATTCTTCTATTACACGCCAGAATGCACCAGGATCGGGCGTTCTCACTGGTTTACCTTCAAATAGGATTGTGGTACAACCTCGAATCAGGGGAGCATATACAATATAAGAATGGCCCACAACCCAACCTACATCGGAAGCGGCCCAGTACACATCTCCTGGAAAAACATCGTAAATGGCCTCCATACTGAAATTCAGAGAAACAGCGTGGCCACCATTGTCACGGACGATTCCTTTCGGCTTACCAGTTGTTCCAGAAGTATACAGTATATACAGCGGATCTGTGCTTGCAACAGGAATAACATCGTGCGGACTTGCCTGGCTCATGCAATCTTTCCAATCATGATCCCGCCCCGCAATTAATGTGCAGTCTTCCTGGGGGCGTTTCAGAATTATTGTGTGATCCGGTTTATGTTTAGCCGTCGCTATGGCAGCATCTAACAATGGTTTATATGGTATTACAGTGGTGAACTCAATTCCGCAGGTGGAGGATACAATTACTTTTGGCTTAGCGTCATCGATTCTGATGGCCAGCTCATTGGCAGCAAATCCGCCAAATACGACAGAATGAATGGCGCCCAATCGGGCACTGGCCAGCATGGCAATTACCGCCTCCGGCACCATGGGCATATAAATAACAACACGGTCCCCTTTCTCAATACCAAGATCAGCCAATACACCAGAAAAAAGGGATACCTTTTCTAGCAAATCATTATAAGTAAAAGACCTTTTATTATTTGTGACCGGCGAATCATAAATGAGAGCAGGTTGGTCACCGCGACCGTTAAGTACATGTTGGTCCAGTGCCAAATAGCACGTGTTTAGTCTGCCTCCTTCAAACCAATGATAATGACCTTGTTTGTCTTTGGAAAGAATTGTTTCTGGAAATGTAAACCAATGTATTTTTTTAGCCTGTTTTTGCCAATACTTTTCTGGATTGTTGATTGCCTCATGGAAATCACTTAAATATGACATCAAATAACTATTATGATTTTACTTTGAGCCTATCAAAAGACATTACTTCGGTTTTACGACTAAGTTGAAAATGCACTTTTGATACCATGGTTATTAATCACTGCACCAGGATTTTAAAACCAGCCAAAACGAATCAGAGATTTATTGGCACGCAGGGAAAAACCGGCTGCAAGGAGAACCAAGGCTATAGAAACGAATGGATGGAAACGAGAATATGTTTGAACGCCGAGTATGATCGCTGTAATTACCAGGAATAGACATACTGTAGCCAATTTTTTCCGTAGAATTCGAAATGGGGCAAGTTTTCCTGGCAAATCTTCAGAGGCCGGTTCAGTAGGTGATAAAGACCCCAGCAGGCTCTCAATCTTCGGCTGGATAGAAAAATGAACATAGGAAAGTAAACTCATTAGCAAAAGCAAAATGAGTGTTTTGGCAGTTAATATCCAGTTGGACCAAATGGCATTTAAGCCTGGTCCGAGAAATAAAATTACTATCCCTGATAGGAACACTGTACATTGAAATACATAACAACGGATGGCTCCTCGTTTAATGATATTTTCAAAATAACGATCTGTGGCATAATTAAGCGATGGCCCCATAAGCGCCCTTTCATTAACGATAATCAAATTGAATAAAGGGATAGACATAAAAGCGAAACTAATAACATGTGAAAACTTAGCAACGTTATAAATATGGTCCATTTAGCACCCCTAATTTTTCTAGATCATTTAAAGCTTAATCATAATTATTAAAACATGGCATTAATAATCTTAATAATTGGTAAAAAGAGAATATTGATTAGTTTGGACATAAAAGCCCATTTTGAACTGCTAATTTAAATAGTGTTTTAAGGTTCAAAAGCCTAGGACCTTCCTTAATAACTGAAACAGTAATCTCGCTTTCATTAATTATTGTAAGCTTTTCGCCATCTGCCCACAGACTTCCTTGTTTCAAGTATAATTTCTTTTGAATTCCGATATCTATTTTTTCAACGGAATCAATTCCTACCTTATTTACACTTCCGGATGCTAGAATAGCCTTGACAAATTTTTTATTACCTAATTTCGCATAAGCACCGAATGAATCATACTCACTTATCGGCATTACAGATCCAACAATGCCAGTTAAACCAATCGCTCCAGTAGTCGCTTGAGTCACAAATAAATGGCAGAGATTTTCAGGGTTCCACAATGCTCTACTTCCTAAATGGATTGAACTAGATATAGCAAAATCAATTAAGGCGTTATCATAAGAACCATTATATTCAACTTGAATCATTTTTGCCTGCAAACATAGCATATTTTTGTCTTTCTCATTTTCAATTATATTAAGAGAAATACCTGCTGCTAATCCTGCCTTTGTTCCTTCTATAAATTTAGGGAATATATTATTCGTACCGGTTGATATTGGAACAATAGGTACATTGTTTGTTGTCTTTGCTACCAATCGGTTTGTACCATCTCCTCCAAGTGTTATAATTACACCGACTCCTATTTTAACCATTTGTTCAGTGGCACTAATAGTATCTTTTTCATTTCCAACAATAGGGATATTCAGTGGGCTGACATTTAAACCGTCTTTTTTGTCAATAAGTCGAAAAGCATTTCCAACTAAATCTTTTGAATCAGGCATATATACAACCCATTTAGCACCCGTAGCAATTATACCTAATAAAATCCTTTTAAGTATATTTACTTTTTCAAAATTAGTTATAGTCGATGCATGTGATACAATCCTTCTAACATCTTTACCAGATTTAGGATTAACAATAATCCCAATTGGATTCTGAGACATTTTTATTATTCCTGCCGATTGAAACGGTTTAAAGTAATTGGTCTGGAACTTCTAATTTTTCTTTAATAGACTTTAGAAAATTTGCTGCAGGAAATCCATCCAACGCCCGATGATCGAATGTCAAGCAAAGACGAGCCATTTGGTGTATTGATAAATCATCGTTTATTACTTGAACCTGCTTTGAGATTGCACCAATACCAAGGATACATATCTGTGGGGGATTAAGAATTGGGGTAAAAGAATCGATACCAGTGCTGCCAAGATTAGATATTGATGCAGTACCTTGATTTATGTCTTCATTAGACAGTTCACCCGCAATTGCTTTTTTTGTGAGTTTTTGTCTTATTTCTGAAATCTCATAAATCGACTTTTGATTTGATCCTTTAATAACAGGAACCATTAACCCATCCTGAGTATCAATAGCACAGCCAATATTTATTTCACCAAAAATCAAAATTTCATCATTAATAATACTACCGTTAAAATCTCTGTTTCCTTTAAGACTTAGAGCAAAGGCTTTAATTATAAAATCCTCATAGCCAATATTAATATTATTATCTGATTTATCATTCTTACTCTTTCTAAGAGCAACTAATGAATCCATATTAACATTTATAAATTCAGTTACTTGGGGAGCATTAAGCCAACTAGCAGTCATTCTATTTGAGATTGTTTTCCTAATTCCACTTAATAATTTCTTTTCTAAAACTGTTAAACCTGTTTCTATTTGGTAGGATTCATTAGGTTCTTTATCATCTTGGGTTTTAACATTATTATCATTAGTTAAATCATCGGATACATCAGTATTATCATCTATTATCGCTATAATAGTACCTTCTTTAAATAACTCATTTTTTTTAATACATATTTCTTTTATTATACCTGATACAGGGGATAGTATTTCTATATTAGTTTTTACAAACACACTTTCAAAAAGCATATCTTCTTTATTAACAAAATCCCCTACAGAAACTTTCCAATCTGCAATAAGTCCTTCTGTCCCAGGATCAGCTGGCCAATCATCTTTCGAAATATTAAACTCAAACATAAACTTTATAATTTTATTTAATTGTTATAGAAACATATTAAATGCCGATGCATACAGCCTCGGAATTTTATCGAATTCAGTATATAAATTAATTCACCGGCCATCCAAACAGAATAGCCGGTGATGTTATTAATTAAGCCATCATTCCTCTGATCGTATTTTCAATATCAGAAGATTGCGGGATAGCTGCATTTTCCAGAGGAGGACTGTATGGTATCGGCATATCCTTAACCGCTAAGCGTTTTACGGGACATGTAAGATCGATACTATCAAGATTTTCTGCGACGATTGCAACAATCTCCCCAGATAATCCAAAGCTTAAATAATCCTCATCAGCAACACAAAGTCTATTTGTTTTAGCAACTGAATTTAGAATTGTATCTTTATCCAATGGGACAAGCGTTCTAAGATCAATTACCTCTACACTAATCCCATCAGATTCAAGTGTTTCTGCAGCTTGCATACTTTTATGTACCATCTGACTTAGGGTCACCAGCGTTATATCATTACCTTCACGCACTACTTTGGCTTTACCAAATGGAACAGTATATGGTTCTTCGGGAACATGGGTAGTACTTCCTGTAAAATAAGCCATCCAAAGTAGCCCCATAATTCCTTTGTGAAAAAAATACATTACTGGATTATCATCTCTAATTGCTTCAATCATCATTCCCTTTGCATCATATGCATTTGATGGTACTACAATTTTCAACCCAGGAACATGTGCAAAAAGACCATATAAGCATTGGGAATGCTGTGCAGCATCATTATATCCACCTCCGATCGCAGTAGTAAGCACAACAGGCAACTTAACATTACCTCCTGACATATAGATATTTTTTGCCATATGATTATAGATTTGATCCATGCACACGCCGAAGAAATCCACAAACATCAATTCTACTACAGGACGCATACCTTCAGCCGCAGCACCAGTTGCAGCACCAATAAAAGCAGTTTCTGAAATAGGTGTATCCATTACACGGTCAGCACCAAATCTATCTAATAATCCACCTGTAGCACCAAAAATACCACCATATTTAGCCACATCTTCTCCCATAACAAAAACATTTTCATCCCTTTCCATCTCTTGTGCCATACCTTCTGAAATTGCTGCTGCCATAGTTAATTCTCGATTATTTTCATTTCCCATAATTTTCTCCTAGTCTCTATAATTATACAAAAACGTGCTGAGCAACTTCTGATGTATCTGGATAATCACTTGCCCGAGCAAATTCATATGCAGCTTTTACAGTTGCAGAAGCACGATCTTTAATTTCTTTTTCATTATCATCTGACATTGCATCACTAGCTACTAAATGATCTCTTAAAAGATCTATAGGATCATTTTCCCTAAGTTTTTCTACTTCACCTTCCGGACGGTATGCTTCTGCATCACCTTGGAAATGCCCAAGATATCGATCGGTTTTGCATTCTATCAATGATGGTCCTTCTCCGGCGCGGGCACGGGAAACTGCTTCGCCTACAACAGAGAATACTTCTAGAGCATCATTATTATCCACGCTTACTCCAGGCATGCCATACCCTGCTGCTCGATCAGCATTGTTTGCTATTGCAGTAGATTCATCCTTAGTAACAGAAATTGCATAACTATTATCTTCGCAAATAAAAATCACAGGTAGATTCCATAGAGCTGCGAGATTTAATGATTCATGGAAAGATCCCTGGTTGGCTGCACCTTCACCAAAGAAAGTAACGGTAACCCAATCTTTTCCTTTTTTCTTTGCAGCTAGAGCTGCACCACAAGCTTGGGGCATACCTGCACCAATAATACCACTACAACCAAATTTATTTTCGACATCAAACAGGTGCATATGGCCTCCTTTACCTCTTCCGAGACCAGTCACTTTTCCAAAAATTTCAGCAGCGAGTGCATTTATAGATACTCCTTTCGCTATTGCGAAATGATGCGGTCTATGGGTACCTGTAATTGTATCATCTTTTTTTAGATGAGCACAAGTTCCGACAGCCACCGGTTCTTGCCCAGCTGCTAGATGCATTTCCCCTGGCACAGGACCACTGCCAATATCAAAAGCAAGACCTTCTTGGATTTCAGGAGGTAGTTTACCCTCAAGATATATATTGACCATTGTTTCTTCAAATTCTCTGATAATAAGCATTTGCTCATACATCCATAACATCTTATCAGTTGTAGGTTCAATCATACTTTTCTCCTTCTAATTAAATGAATACAAATTGATTTACTAACAATTCCGTCGTTTTAGGACATAGCTTGATTCAGTGCTTTTTTTGCTATTACACCACATAAATGTGCGCGATAATTTGCAGATGCGACAAGATCACTCATCATTTCTTGTCCATCACTTATTTTAGCAGCAGCAGAATCAATAGCATCAGGGCCTAGGTTAGAGCCAACCAAGATATCTTCTGCTTCTTTTGCACGAAATGCATGATCAGCCGCACCAGTAACGCCAATACTGCAGGAAGAACAGGACCCGTTATCCAAAGAAACAACGGCTCCAACTCCCACCACAGCATAGCGTGATGCGGGGTTAAAGAACTTGGCATAACCGGAACCACTTCCATCACCCAATGCAGGAACCTGTATTTCTGTGATTACTTCCCCATCGTTTAATGCCGTTTCGAACAATCCGGTAAAAAAGTCATCTACCGCGATGGATCTACTGCTTGTGACCACGGTTGCTTTGAGTGCCATTAATATACCCGGGTAATCGGAAGCTGGATCCGCATGGGCCACATTCCCGCCGATGGTGCCGCGGTTCCGAACCTGGGGATCACCAATCATTCCTGCTGCTTCTGCCAATGCGGCGCAGGCATCCTTTACTACATCTGAACTTTCCACTTCAGCATGTGTAGTTAAGGCACCAATATGAATCGTATCACCTTCCCTGCTGATTCCTTTCAAGTCACCTATTCTTCCAATATCCACCAGGGTTCCAGGTTCAGCCAACCGCAGTTTCATTGCTGGGATCAGACTGTGTCCACCTGCGATAAAACTGGCATCGGTATTTTCTTTACACAATGATTCAGCTTCGTCAATGGTATTGGCTCTATGATAATTAAATTTTGCTGGCTGCATGACTTAACCTCCGTTCGTTTGCAAGATGTTCCAGATTTTTTCCGAAGTGAGGGGCATATCTATATGCTTTACACCATAATCGGATAAGGCATCCACAACAGCATTTACCACTGCTGGCGGTGATGTTATACTACCCATTTCCCCTACACCTTTAACCCCCAGAGTATTACTGGGAGATGGAGTTTCTATACGGTCAGATTCAATCATAGGAAAATTGTCAGCTCTGGGCATGGTATAATCCAGCATAGAGCCGCTAACCAGTTGACCATCATCATCGTATACTCCATGTTCATAAAGAGCCTGTCCCACACCCTGAGCAATTCCGCCCAAGATCTGGCCTTCTACCACCATGGGGTTTATTACATTGCCGCAATCTTCCACGGCAACGAATTTCTGAATCTCAATTTCACCAGTATCCTTATCCACTTCTACCTGCACCAGGTGAGCTGATGATGGAAATGTGAAATTGCCAGGATTATAATAGGCTGATGTTTCTAAACCGGGATCCATTCCTTCCGGCAGGCTATGGCCGCTGTAAGCTGCAAAAGCCAGTTCTCCAAAAGCCTTAGACTTATCGGGTACACCTTTTACCTGGACACTGCCATTTTCATCATCATATACCAGATCATCTTCAGATACTTCCATCAAGTGAGCAGCCAGTGTAACCAGCTTTTTACGTATTGTCTTAGCAGCATTGGACAGTGCTTCTCCGCCAACCGCAACACTGCGGCTGCCGTAGGTACCCATACCCTGGGTCACCAGGTCAGTGTCACCATGCACTACATCAACATCAGCAACTTCAATACCTAACTTGTCAGCTACGATCTGAGCCATGGTCGTCTCATGACCCTGGCCATGTGAATGAGAGCCCGTAAAAGCGGTAACCTTACCAGTTGGATGAACCCGAATTCCTCCGTGCTCCCACATACCACCGTAAAAACCCAACGCTCCTACGGTAGCGGCTGGACCATATCCGCTTGCTTCTACGCTACCGCTTACACCAATACCCACAAGCCGTCCCTCTTCTTTTGCACTGGCCTGGGCAGAGCGCATACCCTGGTAATCTGCATTCTCTTCCAGTTTATCGAACATGGCGTGATAATCACCGCTGTCGTACAAAAATGCCACCGGTGTTTGATAGGGGAATTCATCTTTTCCAATAAAATTCTTCCTTCGTATTTCTATAGGATCCATACCCAGTTCCTTGGCAGCTACATCTATGATTCGTTCCAGCAGATAAGATGCTTCCGGCCTGCCTGCACCGCGGTAGGCGTCTACCGGAACCGTATTGGTCAGGGTTCCCGTGGTCTCACCCCATATTCCTGGATATTTATATAACCCGGAAAAAAGAGTAATGCAGATGACAGTTGGAATCAATGGTGCAATACTTGATAAGTAGGCACCCATATCCGCATGGAGTTCCACATAGAGTCCAGTAATGGTACCGTCACTTTTTAATGCTAACTTGCAATTTTGCACATGATCGCGTCCCTGAGAGTCGGTCATAAAGGATTCACTTCTGGTTGCCACCCATTTGCAGGGTCTGTTGATCTTTTTTGCGATCCAGGGGACAATCACCTCTTCCGGGTAATGGAAGATTTTGCTCCCAAACCCGCCGCCTACATCCGGAGAAATGACCCGCAGTTTATGCTCATCAAGCATGGGCAGGGTAACAGCACTTAATCCAAAACGGATAATGTGCGGATTCTGACTGGTGGTCCAGACTGTCATGTTCTCTGTCGCAGCGATCCATTGGGCAGCACAAGCTCTTGGTTCCATGGCATTAGCAATCAGGCGCTGGTTGATCAGGTCCAGTTTTACCACATGATCTGCTTCTTCAAAGGCTTTGTCACAGGCTTCCCTGTCTCCTAAACCCCATTTGAAACTGATATTATTTTCAATTTCATCATGAACGAGAGGTTTCCCATCTTCCGTGGTAGCCTTGGCACCTGTGGTGGCTTCCAGGGCCTCATAATCGACTTCGATAAGGTCCAATGCATCCCTAGCAATGTAGGGATCTTCAGCAACCACGGCGGCAACACTGTCCCCAACGTGACGCACTTTATCCGGGGTTAACGGCCAGCGGTCGGGAATCTTGTTATCAGGCACCTGCCAGATAACGGGCATTTTGCCAACACCACCATCAATTAGGTCCTGTCCAACAAATACATCAATTACACCGTCCAAAGCTTTCGCAGCAGCTGTGTTTATGCTGTTGATCTTAGCATGGGCATGGGGGCTCCTCAGAACTGCTACATGAGCCATGTCCGGGAGTTTAATGTTCGCTACATACTTTCCCTGTCCCTGAAGGAACCGTGGGTCTTCTACCCTTTTTACGCTTTTGCCTATATGTTTACCCATTATGCGCCCCCTTCCATGGACTGTGACGCGGTTTGAACCGCTTTTACAATATTCTGGTAACCGGTACAGCGGCACATATTGCCTTCCAGGCAATGTCGGATCTCCGACTCAGATGGATTCGGATTATCACCCAGTAGACCAACACCAGACATAATCATACCCGGTGTACAATAGCCGCACTGCAGCCCGTGTTCATCCCAGAATGCCTGCTGCAGAGGATGCAATTCACCATTGGTTGCCAACCCTTCTATGGTGGTGATCTCACTACCGTCAGCCTGAACGGCCAGTGCCGTGCATGATTTTACAACACTGCCATCCATCATAATTGTACAAGCACCGCACTGGCTAGTATCACAGCCAATATTCGTACCTGTTAAATCTAGATGGTCGCGTAAGAAATCCACCAGTAAGGTCCGTGATTCTACCTCACCAGTACAGTTATTTCCATTCACCGTCATGGATATTGTATGAGTCATACTTATCTCCTCTAATTAATTATATTATTCATTATATATTTCCATGCTAGGCAGCAACACTGCCCATCACCTTGTTTTTAAAATTTTCAAATCCCTGGTCCATTAATTTTTTCCCTGTTGCTTCGATCAGGCGCTGGCCAACCCGGGCAAGGATTCCGGTAATATTTCCTTCAGCGATGAATGTAAAACCTGTACCGCTGCCGTTAGGAAAAAGCTTTATCTCCCCTTGGCCATTCATGGAACCCTTTTTACCATTTCCTTGTACCCGGAACTTGTACCCATCCGGTTCCTTTAGATCAAACATTTCCAGAGTGGATTGAAATTTGCTGGAAATCGGTCCGATCTTTACGTCTATGTTGGCGGTGAATTGATTGTCACCTTTGGGCTCCAGGGATTTACAGTTGGGTAGGATTTCTGAGAGTATTTCAGGGTCCTGAATGGCACCCCAGACTTCTCTCTGTTCCAGGTCTAAATGATATTCTTTTTCCAGGCGTATTGCCAAACAAGTGTCCTATCTTTATCCGCATGAACCTGGTACGTGGAATTTGGCGTGACCTCAAAAATAAGGGCGGTTTAAGATAAAACTTACGTTTCTTATTAACAAGTCAAAATTAGGTTATCACTGCTGGGAAAGGGAAATTTGATCAGTTAATCCTGGTGTACACATTCACTGGGGACTTTTTCGCCGCTGGCCAAAATGGCCCATTTCCAGATGGGCACCCGTTTCTTGAGTTCTGCGATAAAGTGGGCCATGGCCACCATACCTTCCTTGCGATGCCGCGACCAGATGGCTACGTGGAGGCTGGTTTCACCAATATTGATCCGGCCTATACGGTGTCGGCAAAACAGATCCCTTATGGGAAATTTTTCTGCAGTTTCCCGGGCCAAGTCATTTAATTCTTTTTCCGCCATACCGCTGTAATGCTCATATTCCAAAGCAAGGATCAGTTTCCCGTGTTCTGTGCTGCGTACCCGGCCATTAAAGACCAGTTCAGCACCCTCATCCCGGCGGGAATCATCTGTAGGAAAAGGGACAATATGGCCCGGTACGATCTCCGTAATAATCATTTATCCGCCCTGTACTGGAGGAATAAAGGCTATTTCGTCACCATCCTGGACCACCACTGGCTCCGGCACATAAACGCGGTTCACCGCCGTACGCAGGCTGATGCCCTCTAGTTGTCCCCGGGCCTGTTCGCGAACCAGTTCTTCCAATTCTGCTGTAGTGGTCTCCGGCTCCAATTCCAAGCTTATTTCATCCTTGCCCAAGGCATATTTCACCTGGGAATAACACTTTATTTTTACCTTTATCATAATTCGATCGTTTGGGTTGAATGGTTCATGCCGTCATACACCAGTAGTTTTCCTGTCAGATTTGGTTTTATACCTACAATGAGTTTCACTGTTTCAAGTGCCTGTATATTCCCAATGACCCCGGGAAGCATACCTAATACACCAGCATCAGCACATGTTTCACTTCCGGATGGCGGTTCGGGAAATAATTCACTATATCCCGCACTCCCATTCACATTCAAAACCGCCACCTGGCCTTCGTAACGGAACAAACCGCCATACACCATAGGCACACCCGTTTCCTTTGAAAACCGGTCAATCAAAAACCGCGTTTGAATATTGTCTGTCGCATCGATAACAACATGGGCATCGTGGATGAAATCCAATCCGTTGTCTGCATTGAAAAACGTATCCATTGTTTCAATAACTGCTGATTCGTTCAATTTTTTCAATTTCGCCTTGGCGACCTGAACTTTCGATCGGCCTACATCTTCCGCCCCGTACAACGGCTGGCGGTGAAGGTTAGAAAGTTCCACCTTATCGCCATCAATAATTTTTAATCTGCCAATACCGGCAGCCAGCAGCGACTGCGCCGCCGGGCAGCCCAGTCCGCCCATGCCGACAATTGATACTTGGGCCTTCAACAGTTTTTTTTGTCCTTCCAATCCAATTTCCGGTAGGACAGTTTGCCGCGACCAGCGGCTCAGGTCCTGTTTTTCAGACTGCAGTGCTTCCCAAGCCAGGGCACCGCCTAGGAGGCTGTAAGTCTCATCCAGTTCCTTTTCAATAATGAGGCCCTCTGTAATAATCCCGAACTGGCAGATCAGAACCATGGGCTGTCCATTGGGTTCAGGGATTGATTCAGTATCTGCGACCAGTGGTTTTACACCAGTCAGGGGAAATTCCTGGCGCTGGTCCCCAGGACGTATATCTACAGTTCTGAAGGTTTGTCCATCATTGACCCATTGCTCCAGTTCCCGGGGTGTAATGATCATGGGATAGGCTTCCAGGGCAGCATCCGCACCTGTACCTGTTCCCCTATCGCCAAAAGTCCATCACCGGGCCCACAGCTGATAATACAATTGGCATCCAGAGAAGATGACAGCATGTGGGAACCGGTTTTTACGGATGGTCTGCAAACCAGTTTCCCATCTTTCAACCAGGTCTGACCAAAAAGAAAACGGGTTTTAACCGGCTCTCTGGGAAACGGCTCTTCCAGGATGGCGGGAATCTTCCCGCTCACAGTTACACCCATCATTTTTTCCAGGGCCGGCCAGACCCATTCCATAAAACCAATGAAACTGGATACCGGGTTCCCGGGCAGGCCAAAAATCAGCGTATCGGCAGTGGTGCCGAAGAAAAGGGGTTTCCCCGGTTTCTGGGCTACTTGCCATAAATGTTCTTTCACTCCTAATTCCATAAAAATTTCCCGAACATAATCGTGGCGGCCCATGGAAACTCCCCCTGAGGAAATAACAACATCACATTCCGTCAGTGCCTGGGATAAAAATGCATGCAGGGCCTGGGTATCATCGGCAACGATCTCCTCCATGGTGATCTCTGCCCCCACTCTTTTGGCCAGGTCACCAAAGACAAATAAATTGGAATTATATATTTGTCCAGGTTGCAGACGCTGGCCTGGTTTTACCAATTCATCACCAGTTGCCATCAGGGCTACCCTTGGGTTACGATAGACCTGGACCTGTCTGTAGCCAAAAGTGGCTAGAGTACCCATTTCCGCCGGCGTAATCCTGGTTTTTTTCTGTATTAGTACATCACCCTCAGAAATTTCTTCTCCTTTTCTGCGGATATGTTTTCCAGGATATGCTTCCAGGTAAATTTGCACTGTTCCACCGCTGTCATAACCGCTGGTATCCTCTACCATGACCACCGCATCTGCGCCCTGGGGAATTGGAGCACCGGTCATACACTGGGCGCATTCTCCTGGTTTCAGGACAAGGTCTCCCGGATCACCCGCTGATACGCCGCCGATCATTTTCAGTGTTACTGCATTGTCCTTTTCCGCATCAGCGGTGTCGACTGCTCTGACCGCAAATCCATCCATGGCTGAATTATCAAAGCGCGGCATGGGAAACAGCGCAGGGATATCTTCTGCCAGAACCCGTCCGGCAGATTCCTGCAGTTTGATCTGCTGGATATTCAGCACCTTCAGGTTTTCGGCAACGATATTTCTGGCTTTCTCTACCGTGATCATACAAGGTTCCAGATGGAAAATGAATGTATCAATGCCCTTCGCCTTTCATCATGTGGAAGGCATGAAAAATGGTGGGAATCAGCACTTTAAGTCCGTCCCTTACAGCCCCGGGACTGCCGGGGAGGCTGATTATTATGGCAGAACCAACTACACCTGCTGCCAGGCGCGACAGACTGGCTGTCGCCAGTTTACCCCTGCCGTAAGCGTGGAGAGCCTGTTCAATTCCTGGAAGACGGGAGTCAAACATCGTTTCCAAAACGGGAATGGTCAGGTCACGCGGTCCCAGGCCGGTTCCCCCGGTAGTGATGATCAGCTCCACCCCGGAATCAATCCAAGATTTGATGGTTTTCCTTAGTTCTTCCGAGCCGTCAGGCAATACCAGCTGCTTTTCGATGGCACAGCCCGCCTGTGCAAAGCCGTCAGATAATATTTTTCCGGATTTGTCTTCCCGTTTTCCTGCAGCGACGCCATCACTCATGGTAATGATACCCACTGCCGGCCGGTAAGCTACAGCATGACCGGAGGCGCCGCCTTTTTTATCCACCAGCGTGATCTCACCTATGGTCATGGTTTTATCCACGGCCTTGCACATATCATAAATAGTCAGGGCAGCCACGGAAACGGCTGTCAAAGCTTCCATTTCTACACCCGTAGCCTCCTTCGTTTTCACGGTAGACTTTATCACAATATTTTCCGTTTGAATATCAAATTCAATATCCACAAAAGTCAGATTCAATTGGTGACACATGGGAATGAGAGCAGCTGTTTTTTTTGCCGCCTGGACACCGGAAATTTTTGCTGTGGTAAGCACATTTCCCTTTGGAAGGGTATCATCCTGAATGGCTGAAATGGTTTTATTAAGCATGTCAATTTGACCTTTAGCTTTCGCAACCCTAGTGGTAGAAACTTTGTCAGTTACATCCACCATTCTGACATTTCCTTTTTTATCTAAATGTGAAAAAGTATTCATATTTTTTTCTCTTTGCTGAATTAGTGACTCTCATTGGAAAATCATTTTTAACTTAGCGGAAGTTGCAA
>Ga0208765_1000072_pt1 | contig 55393 bp, 53 predicted proteins | sample ETNtaG_2_FD_185783 | JGI IMG/M metagenome (GOLD analysis project Ga0208765, IMG submission 185783) | Marine microbial and viral communities from oxygen minimum zone, Eastern Pacific Ocean - ETNP201406SV203 (SPAdes) (version 2) | ecosystem: Environmental > Aquatic > Marine > Oceanic ...
AAGAAGCATTGTTGGGCAACAGATTTCTGTGAAGGCCGCGGATACCATTCACGGGCGCTTGGAGGTACTGTGCGGTGGAATCAGCAGGGAGGCGATTAGGTCCCGTACGCTAGAAGAATTATCATCTTGCGGACTTTCACAGAAAAAGACCCAGTACATACATGGAATCGCAACCAACGAAACCCCATTACTACCATTAGGGTTTGAAAAGATGGATGATGATGCCATCCTCAAACATCTAGTCCGTTTCAAAGGAGTGGGGCCATGGACAGCAGAGATGATGCTAATTTTCTCACTAATGCGACCCGATGTTCTGAGTCTCGGGGACCTTGGGGTTGTGAAGGGGATACAAGGCCTCGATCCCTATGCACTGACAAACAAGGAGATGCGTAGGGTGGCTGAAGCTTGGCGTCCGTTTCGGAGTGCTGCATGTTGGTTCCTTTGGAGGTCACTAGACCCTATTCCCGTGGAATACTGATGGTTAACTTACTGGGTCCCCGGAGTCTTCAGTGGAGTCCTTATCGGACCACCATCCTTGGGACTCAGAGTAGTCGCCAAGCTGCTCTAGCCTCTTTAACCAGCCCTTGGATTGTGCAGACTTGGTAGTTTTAACCATCCATACACCTCCGTAAATAGTATCCCAGAGACCCAAATTATCGCTCTTGAACCTGTAGAACAGATAGTCCAAAAATGGAGGTAGGAGCACTGCTAACCCCAAACCCATCAGTATCTGTCCTCTCCTTTCACCAAGGTCCTGCAGCGATGTCGCCACCAACAGAATCCCCACTAGAACAACAGCGAACGTCAAGCCCTTGAACAAAACATATGACTGATGTGGTTGTTTGCTATCATTATTGATGTAACTCGTTCGGCTAATCCAGTTTCCTACGGTCCTATTCGTGGTCCTCGGCATAAATCCAAGATTAAAACCCATCAGCCCTAGACCTAAAAACACGAAGTATGTTGGATCGAAATACGAACCCCACGCGTTCAACAGAACTAGTGGTACACACCAGCCCCAGGAAACTGCGAAATCGGCTATTCTCTTGATTACCTTCTGACTATTGGACGCTAACTCGAATCCATCGGGAAGTATTTTTGCGGCCCTGATCTTCTTCTCCCTAGGCTCTCTCTTCTTCCTAGGGGCCTTCTTCCTTCTGGATCTTTTCTTTGATTGAACTGGTTCTGGCTCAGCGACGGTTTCAGCAGCGACGGGTTGTGGCTTGACCTCAGTTTCAGCAGGGACAGCATTGGATGTTTCGCCGGAATTAATCTGGCCAGCCTTCTCCAATAGACCCATTCAACCACCATACCTGCTAGCTATGAGCTTGTACAAATCAAAGTCATTAGATTCAGTGAATGACTTCATGACTGGTTCGGGCAGGTCTACAAGCAGTTCATTAACCATCGTGAAGAACTCGCCCCTTGATTCCTTATCAATGGCCTTTGGGTCATTGCCGACTGCCTCGAATAACTTGAATCCGTCCGATTCTATGAATGCCAGAGTCTTGTCATCGGGCAATTGCCCGAGGAGGCCATTCACCACAGTGAAGAAGTGTGAGAAGTCCTCGTCGTAGCTCCTGAAGCTCTGGATAATTCCATTCACGAACTCGTCGAAGTCCAGTGATCCTGAGTTATCTTTGTCTGCGCTCTCGAAGAACGCTTGCATAGATACCAGGTCTAGTTCGTCTATCTTGTCCACAGAGACACCGGTCTTCTCCGCTACACGCCTCACGAAATCGGAATCGTCCATGGCCTCGAGGAATTCTTCTAGTGACATTTCAGTTTTACTGGCCTCCGAGATAAGCTCAACTGTTGGCTTAATAGTGGTCAAATCGTCTTGCCCCTTCTTCCGGAGAACGATGATCTCCCTGTCTAGATCGGATCCGAACCGGTCGGCATACCTGTCCATCAAAGATTCTCCGCGACCTGTCGAGATTCTGTCTATTCTGTTGTATATGCTATCTCTTGAGCCACTCGATATCGAGGGGTTTGATGTCTTCCTCTTATCCCAAACTGATTTGAAATCAGAAGGTTGATTCACGGATGGTTTTGAAGGATTGGGGGATAGGGAATTTGCAGCGTCTAATAGGTCGCTATCGGCAGAGGGCTCTGGCACAAAGCCGAACTGGGAGGATTGTGGAATAGGAGGTAGTGGTGGAATCTCAGGCAATGGAACTTCTGGTTCTGGCATCGGCATGTTGATTCCCGGCGGAGGGGGTGGTAGTGGCTTGGGAGGTCCTTCAGAATCCGTATCAACGTCGTCCAACGGGTCAATCACGAATAGTTTCCGTAGTTCAACACTATTCAATATTCTGTGGCTTCGTAATTGAGATGATTCAATTATTCAATGATTTTGGGAAATCGGACTCATTTGCAAATCTCCGCCCAGCCTTTCAGACAGAGGAACATTGCCATCGACTCCTTCACCTCTATTTCATCCCCTAATCTTGGTTCAACCCTGTCCCCAGAGATCTCTGCCGTTACGTCTTCAGCCAGAATCCTCACATTCACTGTCCCTCCTCTAAAGACCACTGCCTCGGTAAGGGGGTCGAATTTAGTTCCGGAGTCCGGGTCTAGCCTTTCTAGAGGCAACTCAGTCACGCGAAGGCCGGATTTTCCATGCAAGCTTCCTACCCATCTGATCACTCTCTTCGTATCTACGGTCACTACCTCATCGGTCTCACCAGCAGTTCCTATTACCACAGAAGAGTCCCCCTTCACTAGTTCCCAGAATATTGGTGTGCATTTTGGACCAAAAACCGCAAGGTTTGGGTCATTCTTCAGCCTGGTGACTTTTTCCTCGTTATCAGTTAACTTTGCGAGTTCTTCTATACTGGCCCTAGAAGAGGATTTCAGATTGACCTGTGGAGAGTTGGATCTCGTTCTAAGAATCCCATGCAATTCATCAAGCAAAGCTCCCTTTCCCGTTTCTCCGCTAGAAATGCTAGACAATTTTTCCAGGGTTGAGTCGATTCCTTGCAATGCTCTGCGCCCCCACTCGGAGTTGTCTGAGATTGTTGACTGGATGTCAATTCCTTCACCTCTGATGTAGTTTACAATCTCCCTCCGCGCATTGGAATCTAAGTGTAGTAGGCTTGGATCTCTGACGTGAATGTGGAATCCTCTGTGTCCCGAGAATGTGAATTGGGCATGCTTTTGTTTGAAACCGAATTCGGGCTCTAGAAATTCGTTCCACAACCGCCAGGCCTGACCTTGGATAACTTCAATCATAGCTGGAAAGTCATTATCTGAGACGCCTGGAAGGTGATCACCATCCAAATCAAATATTAGGTCAGCCCCCAGCCAGCCCTTTTCGGCCATCTTTAGTTGGGAGGGTTCTTGGTAGTACGCAGTGCTATGAAAGCAAGAGTGTGGTGCTCTGCTTCGAAGGTAAGAATGAAGTGAATTCTTGTCAGAGAATGCCCTGTGCCTATCAGGAGGAGCTCCACCCCAGGGAATGAACATCCATTCCCTTGTTCTGAGTCTTGGTGGGGTCCAGATTGATTTTGGCGAAATGGAGTCGTAATACTCAGAGAAACGTAACGCGAACCTGCTCCAGCCTCCCGCCATGAGGCAAATATAGGGGCGAGGGCCATAAATTTTCAATCAGCCCAGCTTTAGTCCGCCAACTTCCTTACCATCAGTAGATGGAGAAGCCCCGGTTGCCTCGATATATGCCTCCCAACAAACATACTCGTTGTCTAGAACAATTGCCTCAGAGAACTTGAGAGCCTTGCCGGTGATTGCACAGACTGGCCCCAGTTGGCCGGATGCTGTAGATAGCTTGGAGGGGTCAACCATGTTTGTCCCTTTGGTGGGGGCCATTTCATCATTGCGAGGAGAGGTGTAGACGAAAACCCATTTCAACTCAAAACTTCGCGCATCGAATAATGGTTGAGGAGGTGCAGACGATTCGTGTAGGGCATTCGCCGGACCCTGATGATGCTTTCATGTTCCATGCCCTGACTCAGGGCCTCATTGATACCCCAGGAAGGAAATATGAGCACGTATTGGTTGACATTGATACCCTTAATCAAGAGGCGCAGGAGGGTAACTTCGAGGTTTCGGCTGTAAGCATACACTCGTACCCCAAGATATCCAAAGAGTATGCTCTGATGAATTGTGGAGCGTCGATGGGAGAGGGTTATGGGCCGATACTAATTTCCAATAGAGAAATGACCATAGATGATGCAAAGAGTATGGTGATCGCTGTTCCTGGGAAGAGCACAAGTTCCTACTTATCACTTGTTCTTGCTTTGGGTGATGTCCAAGTAAAGGAGGTTCCTTTCGATAGGATACAACCGGGTGTACTGAGCGGTGAGTACGATGCAGGAGTGATAATTCACGAAGGCCAGCTAACATGGTCCAATGAAGGCGCGTTCATGGTCATAAACCTTGGAGTTTGGTGGAATCGCACCACAGGTCTCCCATTACCACTTGGGGGGAATGTTGTGAGGAGGGACCTCGGTGAAGAAATGTGCAAGGAGATTTCTAATGACATCAAGAAGAGCATTGAGTATTCCCTCTCCAATCCTGAACTGGCTCTGCAAGATGCAATTAAGTGGGGAAGAGGAATCGATGAGGATACAAACGAGGAGTTCGTCAGAATGTATGTGAACGATCGAACGATTGACTATGGTCGTGAGGGACGTGAGGCAGTTAGGTTATTCCTTGAAAGAGGCCAGGAAGTTGGCCTTGTCAGGAGTAACTTCGATGCGAGAGGAATGGAGTTCATTGGGGCTGAAGAGCAATGACAGAAAGGCCAGATGTAAGCGAGTTCGGTTCGGTTGATCCCGCACCGGCTAACGAGAGTTTGGCTGTAGAGGACCTTAGGACAAGGCTCTGTGATGAAGAAGAGCGGATGTTCCAACGGATGAGGGCCCTGTTTGCTCTAAGGAACATCGGGGGAAAGGATGCTGTTGACTCATTGGCTGCTGCCTTTGACTCATCATCGGCACTATTGAAGCATGAAGTTGCATACGTACTGGGGCAGATGCAAGATGATCATGCGGTCCCACATCTGATTAGCCGATTAGAGGACAGGGGAGAGGATGTCATGGTCAGGCACGAGGCTGCTGAGGCTCTAGGTGCCATTGGAAACAGAATTGCAATGTCCACATTGGAGAAATTCGCAATGGACGATGAGATCGTAGTGGCGGAATCATGTGAAGTGGCAATTGATTTACTAAATTGGGTTTCTAGTGATAGGCTAGATTACACGGATTAAGCAGAGTCGAACCAACGTGGTTGCGAACCCATCCTGCACACTTCATCAAGGAAAACTCTCAGCCCTTCGATGGAGGGTTTGTCAAGAATATTAGAAACCTCAGATTCAAAGTATTTGCCAATCCTGTCCAAGGGGAGTCCAATTTTCTGCGACGCAATAGAAACTACATCACCCCTCGTACCATCATCAATCAGGAACCCGTTATAGCTTCTGAGCATTGATTCCCTTGCTTCATCCACAATACTCCGAGAAGAGTCGTTTCTGGCAGCGAATACCCCAAAGACCATTGGAAGCCCAGTAATGTTTGTCCACTCCCTTCCCAAATCCATCCTAACAAGTTTGGGGCTCCTGAGTGCTGCTGATAATGCCCGGTCCCCGATAATTAGCGCTCCATCGCATTCATCTAGCATCGTTTCTATGTCTGGTCCCATTGGAACCAGTTTTGGGTCTAAGCCCCTCTGACCTAGAATCCACTTCATGAGCAAATTTGATGTCGATGAGTCAGATGGTAATGCGATGTCACGCATTGACTCAAGGGATCTGTTGCCGAAAAGAATGACGGAACCAACGGACTCTCTGCCAACTATTCCTATGTCACGCAATAGATTTAGCTCATTGCAATTAATTGCATAGTCGGCTGCTGGTATGGGGGCAGTTATGCAATCCCTCCTAAGAAGATGCCCCGTTAGCCATGAAGGTGGTGCAGCCAGAATATTCCAATTCTGACCAATTGAATGGAAAATGGGTTCGCAATTGATGAATGAAACCCTGCCAAGAGTCCTCTTCCAAGACATTCTGTCACTGACCTACTATTGGCAGAACCAATATTTCACTCGTTAGCTCGGAGTCAATCGATTCGAATCGTTCGTAAGTAGAATTCCTCTTCACGGGTTCTTGACCGGCCGATTCGATTAGTCGGGCTAGTTTAGCACTGTCATAATCGACACTAGTGGTACTCCCAGCTACGTGCATAATCTCCTCATGGCCGACTGTACCATCGATATCATCGGCGCCCGAATTGATTGCTATTGAAGCAAGATGATCCCCGATGTTCATCCTGTAGGCCTTGATGTGTGGGATGTTATCTAGCATTATTCGAGACAAGGCAATTACTCTGATTATCTCCTCACCTGATGCTAGCTTGGCTTCGGGGAGTCGGGTATTGTCCTCCAGGAAAGGATAAGGTACGAAGCACTGGAAACCGCCGGATGAGGCCTGCTGATTTCTGAGCATTTCGAAGTGTGTCATTCTATCCTCGATAGTCTCTATGGTTCCGAATAGCATTGTACAATTTGTAGGGATTCCTAGTTCGTGAGCAATCGCATGTATCTCCAAGTATTCCGATGACTTCTCCTTCCCCATGCATATCCGATCTCTAATTGAGTCTACCAAAATTTCGGCCCCACCCCCGGGCAGAGAATTTAGGCCTGATTTCTTCAGAGACTTGAGAGTCTCCTTTATGGAAAGTTGCGATCTAGATGCTATGTGCTTCACTTCTACTGCTGTGAGTGACTTGATGCTAATTTCAGGGAAGTTTCTCTTTGTCATCTCGTAGATCTCCGAGTAATTATCTATGGTCCATTCTGGATGCAGGCCACCTACAGCGTGGACCTCATCAATTAATCCACGATATGGCTCAATCCTAGAGACAAACTCCTCTGCTGAAAGTGAATATGCCTCACTATGCCTTGACCCCTTCCTGAAGGCGCAGAAACGGCAAGCTAGAGTACAGACGTTCGTAGTATTTACGTGTAGATTTTCGTTAAAGAATACTTGATTCCCAAATCTGGATTGCTTGATCATACTTGCTAGCGCAGTAAGGCCAGGTAGATCGGAATTTCTGTGCAAATCGGAACCGACTTCCTTTGAAATTCTGCCCCCTTCGATTAGAGTTTCCAGGGAAAGTGAGAGTAATGTGTCGTTTTTCACAGAAATTGGAATAGGAATTTTGGACAGATCGGCCCTCCAATCGTTCTCTAACATGGATTCCATACGCATCTCTAATGATGCGAGTAAATAGTATGATTTGAATCACTCTGCTAGATTGTTGTGAAAGGGGCATTGAAAACTATCAATAGCCCTACTCCAGAATTCTATTTCGTGGGCGATGCAGCGCAAGACAGAATTGCGGAACTAGAGGAAATGGCAAGACAATGCCGAATTGATATTGTTAAGATGACTCATGCAGCAGGGGCGGGCCATCCCGGTGGCTCACTATCAGCCATTGACTGCATGGTGGCACTATACGGAACCAGCCTAAGGTTCGACACGAGCAACCCAAACTGGGATGATCGGGATAGATTTGTGATGAGCAAGGGCCATGCAAGCCCTGCGATGTATGCCCTCCTACACCAAATGGGGGTTCTTGAGGAAAATGATCTAATGGGGTTCAGGACGCTGGGCTCTGTTTGTCAGGGTCACGTAGATATGAATTGTACAGATGGTGTTGATTTTTCCGCTGGCAGTCTTGGAATGGGCCTGTCATTCGGACTAGGCTGCGCGTTATCGGCCAGAATGGATTCCAGCGAAAGGCGCATCTGGGTCATGCTCGGCGATGGTGAAATACAGGAAGGACAGGTCTGGGAGGCTGTGATGGCGGCAAATTATCACAATGCAAATAATCTGCGAGTGATTGTTGATAGAAACAGGATACAGAATGATGACTTCATGGAAGTCCAGATGGAGATTGGAGATATAGGGGCGAAATTCGAGTCTTTTGGTTGGAGTGTCCGAGAAGTAGACGGGCACAACATGGCTGAACTAGTTGAGACCTTACGCTGGACAGAAACTTCTGATTTGGGCCCCATTGCAATTATTGCAAACACCACAAAGGGGCGGGGTGTTTCGTTCATGGAGGACAATCCAGAATTCCATGGAAAGGCCCCCGATAATGAGCAATTGGCTATTGCCCTGGAGGAATTATCATGAGCACTCCCTCGAGTGGGGGGGCCTCGCGTGACGGATATGGGAAAGCACTTCTCAGACTCTCGGATGATCCACGCGTGGTAGTTTTAGAGGCAGATTTGGGCAAGTCAACAAAATCATGCCATTTCCGTGAAAAGTTTCCAGAGAGGACAATTTCGATGGGAATTGCAGAGCAAAATATGATGTTGGTTGCTGCTGGAATGGCATCCTCTGGAAAGGTTCCCTTTGCAAGCACATTCGCTATTTTCACTGAAAGGGCATTCGAGCAGGTACGCAACGGGATAGCACGACCCGGTCTGAAGGTGCACATTTGCGGAAGTCATGGTGGTATTCACACAGGTTCTGATGGGAGCAGCGCGCAGTCAATAGAAGATTTGTCGATTTACAGAACAATCCCCAAAATGACAGTCATTCACCCATGTGATGATTTATCAGCGGAAGAGCTGACCGTACAGCTATTAGACATCCAAGGCCCCTCGTACATGAGAACTGCAAGGAACAAAGTGCCCAGAATGTATGATGAAGGGAGTAAATTGGGATTGAGCATTGGAGTTGGTTCGGTCCTTGAAGAAGGAGGCGAAGTTGCTATATTCGCTTGTGGGGTGATGGTAGAGCAGGCTCGCAATGCATCAGCTATACTTGCCAAAGAGGGTATCGAATGCACTGTAGTTGATATGCATACAATCAAACCGTTAGACGTGGGATTGTTGGCAAGTCTAGCGGAAAGATGCGGATGCTTTGTATCAGCCGAGGATCACTCGGTTATTGGGGGCCTTGGAGGTGCAATATCAGAATGGCTATCTACAAACAAACCGATTCCACTGGAGATGGTGGGAGTAAAGGACAGATTCGGAGAAAGTGGGGGCACATCAGAGCTAATGGAAGAAGTGGGTTTGACAAGCAAAGCGATTTGTCAGGCAGCGAGGAACTCGATAAACCGGAAAAACTCCACTTGAACTTGTCCGTAATGGGGTTCATTTGATACGTCCCTTGATTCCGAGAATTTTTCATATGCCCGACCCAGAGGCAGTTAGACGGCTTCTAGAAGGCGAAATTGACCCTGCCGAAATAGAGGGTGATGCTGACCTTTACTCTATGGCCGAGAGGATATACGGAAGCGAAGCTCTGGATGAACTAGGAGTCCAAGCTCCGCTAGTTGGACCCGTGGAAACAATTGAAGATATTGGAGTGATTTCTGAAGACGTTAGCCTCCCGGATTTCGTACCAGATTTATCCGAAACCAAGGCTAAGGATGCTGGTAATAGAGCACTAAGACGTTGGTTTGTATTATTTTTTGGAGTTTTTGGCGCCATTGGAACTGTTTTCAACATGGCAATAGGGATGGGTGTTGCTCTGTGCTCTGTTGGGGCGGCGAATATGAGGGAAATATGCAATGATGATTACGGACAGACTAAGTTAGTTTGGACGGAGGGCTATACGTACGATCGTTTGCATGAGGTTGACTCATGGGTCAAACCAATGACCGAGATACTGATTGGTGACTTGGTTCTAATTGTAATTTTCACCATAGTTTCCGTCTTCGGAATACTTTCGAAGAAAAAGCACTAGTACATCCTTGCAATATACTGTTTCTTTGTAGTAGGAATATGAGTAACTAAGCATTTCCTCGGTTCTGCAAAGGGTTCATCGCACTCTCCCAATAGTGTCAATCCTGTCTTCTTCTCGAGGAACTCTGCATCTGAGTCATTTCCGTCGAAAGCGATCTCGTAGACAATTCCATCATCAATTATGGAGTCGAGGTTATCTTTGGAATCGAGATTATCAATGGGGAGTTTCTGAACAAGATCGGATACAAGCGAGTTGGCCCTGTTTCGCAGTTCATCGGAGATCTCGAGTAGCATTTTCCTAATCTTCGTAGGTGCTTCGTCCAAATCAATCTCAACCTTCCCCCCAGTCCTTAGAGTTGCAACGCATTTGCTCGATTTTAGGTCTCTCGGCCCTAGTTCAACCCTGATTGGGACTCCTTTGATCTCCCAATCGTAGTGCTTCACACCGGGTCTAACGTCTCTTGAATCGACTGTTGCCCTAAGACCACTGGCATTTAGGTCGGCGGCCAGGCCCTGAACAGCGGGGATTACATTACCATCCGAATGAGAAGCCACAGGCATCACAACAACTTGGATGGGAGCGATGGAAGGTGGCATTACCAGGCCTTTGTCATCTCCGTGCATTCCGACGACGGCACCTAGTAGCCTCTCAGACATTCCGAACGTCGTTTGGTGACACATTTGTGTCTTGCCATTTGGATCTTCGTATGACAGATCGAAAGCACCGGCCCACTGATCCCGATAGTGGTGATATGTCGCTACCTGCAATGTCCTTCCATTAGGCATCACAACATCAGCAGCCTTGGTGTACCATGCACCCGGGAAGGTATCCCACACCGGCCTCTGGGAAACCAGTGATGGGAGGCAGAGGTCATGCATTATCCTCTGGACCATTTCCGCATCCTCCTGAATCTGCATATCTGCCCCATGTTGATCAGCATGTACTGTATGGGCCTCGAAGAAATGAATCTCTCTAACCCTGATAAATGAGCGAGTCTGTTTTGTCTCGTACCTGAAGGTGTTTACAATCTGGAAGGTCTTCAATGGCAAATCAGCATGACTCCTGACCCATAGCGAAAACATTGTGTACATGGGAGTCTCAGAAGTTGGCCTCAGGAACATCGGGATTTCCAATTTATTCTCACCACCGTGAGTTACCCAGTATACTTCTTTCTTGAATCCAGACTCCTCTTCATCTAATCTTAATTCAGAAGGATCTACACCCGCTTCACGCGCGGCCTTCAACCTTGAAACTAGTCTGTTCTCTTTGTCAAGTAGAGCCTCTGGCACCAACAGAGGGAAACGATACTCATGATGACCCGTGCGTAACATCTCGCCTCTAGCTAGTTGGTCAATCAGGTTCATTGCGGAAAGGCCGTATGGCTTCCAGACATCCATTCCCTTGATGGGATACCTCTTGTCGACAAGATCTGCTATCTCTACAATTGCAGGGTACCATGAATTGAAATCGGACTTTGGAGGGATTCCCCTCTTAGCCTTAGAATGATTCGCCACGTTCTTTTCCCATATGGAGTAGTGCTTGAATGATTCGTATAATTACAAGAGTCAGTTTGAAGCGATAATTCCCTCAATTTTCTCACACAATCCTGATAAATCCTCGATGCTTTCCACATTCCCATTCGAGTATACTATTCTGCATCTTTTCGAGGATGAGTTATGGACCTCATCCAAAAGATTGGCGACTACTGCTTCTAGTTCGTTGTCAGAAATTAGACCCATAGATTTGGAGATTAGCGTATCTTCATCTACTCCTACCTCTAGCTTGAATCCTATCCTCTTTGAGCCTCGAACATGCCCCTTTAGAACTTGGAGATGTTTCTTTGTGGGAAAGAGTTCGATGTTCCAATTGTCAATGCCACTAGGAATTTTTCCACTATTATATTCGGGCTCATAGTCTAGAATCGCGGCTGCATGAATCCAGAATTGTGGATCTGGTGAAGTATTAGCAAGTTGGATCGATTCGTTTAGCATCCCCCCGGGTGATTCGTCTAGTCGTACGTCTGGTAGAGGAAATGAAGAATCACAGGTTGTATGGCCCACTACGCACACCACATCATGCCCCATCCTATGCAGATGCTCTGCTATTGCCCATCCGGTTTTGCCCGTGGATGCGTTCACGATTCTCCTAACAGAGTCGATTTGTGCCACGTTTCCACCTAATGTCACAACGACTCTCTTACGTCGTTCGAGTCTACTATTTGTCATATTGCAGTACTGAGCAACAATTTTTGTCGCACTTGGTTGTTTCCTCCTACCCTCAGAAGGCTCATCCAACAGCACCTTCACCCCTAATTCTTCCAAAGACGTGAGTAGGTCCGACGTCACGGCGTCATGGAACAAGTCGTTGTGCATAGATGGTACGAATAACATGGGTATCCGTTGCCCTGATGCTGCAGAAAGCGCCATCATCATAGGCGAATCAAGTAGGCCATGAGTAAATTTGGCAATTGAATTTCGTGTGGCAGGTGCAAGAATTAGTCCATCAAAATCATCCAATTGTGTCATTTCTGGATCCCACTTGGTGATGACTTCGACTCCGGACCCCCAGGACAATGCAAGAGGGGAAATTACTCCCTCTGCAGAATTACTCATCATAGGGAAAACGTCTGCTCCGTGCCTTCTTAGCTCCCTCGCCAGCTTAATCGACTCTGTTGCGGCAATTCCCCCGGAAACAGCAAGAATGACTCTTTTGCCCTCCAGACTAGACCCCTGGACAGTGACGCCGGTATCCTCACTCACGTCCTTGCTATTGGTGGGTCATTGATGAGGGCGTCGATATGTGTCACAAAGATTCGAGAGCTATGGAAATTCCCATTCCCCCTCCTATACACATGGAAGCCATGGCTCTTTGTTTTCCTGTTCTATACAATATGCTCGCGGCTTTGCAAGCTATTCTTGCGCCGGATGCGCCGAGAGGGTGACCTATTGCAAGGGCCCCGCCATCAATATTTACAATCTCCGGGTTCAGGTCTAATTCCCCAATACAGGCAATACTCTGTGAGGAAAAGGCCTCATTCAATTCAAAAACATCAATGTCAGATACATCCCATCCTGCTCTTTCGAGGGCTAGATTGGTGGAAGATATTGGGCCTAGTCCCATTAATTCTGGATGGCATCCAGTAACTGCGCCAGCTACGATTGCAGCCATAGGCCTAAGCGAGTGCGAAATTGCAAACTCCTCACTACAGATTAACGAGAATACGGCCCCGTCAGTAAGTGGCGATGATGTTGCGGCAGTAACAGAACCCCCTTCAACAAATGCCGGCCTAAGCTTAGACATTGAATCAAGGGTGGATTCTGGCCTTATACAATCGTCTTGTGAGATTTCACTGCCATCGGAATTTATGGAAACCAACTCCTCGGAGAAATTCTTCTCTAAATTCGCCTTTACGGCTTTCAAATGGGAATTGAGTGCGAACTCTTCCTGTTCTTCTCTGGAGATTCCGTGTAGATCTGCAACATTTTCCGCGGTAATTCCCATGTTAATGTAAGCCTGAGGCATTTCTTTCTCCAAAGTGGGGTTCGGACTCCAATTAAATCCCCTTCTTTTTACCCGGGACATTGACTCAATCCCTCCGCACAAGAAGCAATCTCCCCAACCCGCGGAAATCTGAGCCGATGCAGCAAGGATTGCCTGCATTGAGGACCCGCATAGCCTGTTAATTGTTGAACCCGGTACTTCTGGGGGAAACCCTCCTATGAATGCCATTAGACGACCGATGTTGAAGCCTTGTTCCCCCTCGGGATAAGCACAGCCGACGATAATGTCGTCGATTTCATTTGTTTCAATTGTGGAATTGCGCATGAGTGCATTAATTACCTGGCCAGCGAAGTCATCTGGCCTTGTACCTGAAAGAGCACCCTTGTGTGCCTTGGTAAACGGGGATCTCCGCCAATCGACAATTACCGACCGCACAAGCCCTCCTCGGGAGGCTGGCCCATAACGGTTCCCGGGAATGTGATTCATCCAATGACCGTGGGGTTCTTGAATAATCCACATCGAGGTGCACATATGATTAGGGAATGCTCGATGCATGGATATTTTTCCGATGACGATCTTTGTCCTGCATGCAACTCTGAGGGCAAGTTCATCTTGAGTACCAGAGAAAGAGATGGCATGGCAAGGAAGTTGGCACTTGTACTTAGGCACGCACCAGAGAAATTTGACTTGGAAATGGACATTAACGGTTGGATAGACGTTAGAGATATTGTTAGGAAGTTCAAAGATGGAGGACGGAGGCCTCAACATTGGCTAAGGCCTCATCATCTTAGAGCAATATCTGAAACTGATACCAAGGGAAGGTATGAAGTCCGCGGGAATATGATGCGGGCTACTTACGGGCACACTGTAGAAATTGAGTTGGATCTCCCATCGAATGATATCCCCGATTCGCTTTACTACCCATCCGATCCTGCCGAGGCCGAAAATCTAATTGAAGTAGGAATAAGCCCTGGTGATCGGTCCCACGTTCATCTCTCGGCCTCAATCAGATATGCTGCAGAGGCAGGGAGGGTCCACCACAATGACCCTGCAATTATTGAAGTAGATACTGCAAGAATGGTGGCTTCTGGAGAAACAGTCTGGCACGCTGGAGTGACTGTTTTCCTCACTGACAGCGTAGCTGGGGAGTACTTGTCCATAGTGGACGAAGACGATCCGGAGCTCTCGTTACTGAGGGAGTCATGGTCAGAAGAAGAGTGATCAGAACTCACCACAAACAGGACAGAACTGCAAGTCACTGATTTTTTCCGCCCCGCAAGAGTGGCACTCACCGGTTTTCGTAACTGGTTTTACGTCAGTATTGCTCTGTTCCTTGACAGTCGAATCCCTTTCTACGAATGGTGAAGAAGTTGTGCTTTCCAGGCTGCTTAGAACCTCTCGATAACGAACAACCTCAGATATAGCAATCTCAATTTGGAGTAGCCTACGGTCCCTATCAGTTTTGTCTTCAATTGAAGTAGCGATTGCTAGTTCAGACTGGAGCCACCTCTGATACCTTTCAAGTTCGGCTGTGTCAATCACATTATTTCCAGTGAGCACTATGCGTTAAACTGTATGCCGTGATTTCAATAATGTTAGAATACGTGGCTCTGGACCTTGGGTCGCATATGGCAATCAGACTGGTGATAAAATTAGGCGGGGGCCTAATTACTGATAAGGGTAAGATGAAGAAATTCGACCATAAAGCAGTGGAATTGGTGGTAGAAACGCTATGTTCTGTTTCAGAACTTGGAGCTTCAATTGTTCTGGTCCATGGAGCTGGCTCGTTTGGACATCTCCTCGCAAAGAAATGGGGAATTGCAGATGGATTGAATATTCAAGAAGAGGAGGACCAGTGGGAAGCAGTTAGAGAAATTCGATCAGATATGAGGGAATTGAATAAACTGATCATGGGAAAATTCTCAGAAAAAGGGTTGGAATGCAGTTGCCACCCACCATCGGACTGGGCCAAGGGAACCGGAGCCAGATTCTCGGGTGAAATTTCAATCTTCGAAAGAGGGGCTGAAGAACCAATCCCAGTAACATTCGGTGACGTTGTTGATACTGGTGATGAGTCTGAGTTCGGGATATTGTCAGGAGATGATTTGATGCTACGTTTGTCAACTGAATTGGGAGTCACGCACAGCATTTTCCTGATTGGAGATTCTGAGGGTGTTTTGAGTGGACCTCCTGGTGAAAAGGATTCGGAATTGATTACGCATTTGGGCCCCGATACGAAAATAAAAGGAGATCATGATGCCAATGTCGACGTCACTGGAGGGATTGGATTGAAAATTGAAAGGTCTCTTGAGATTGCAAGGGTCGTCGACGAAGTATGGATTATTGATGGTAGAAAACCAGACAGGGTTCTTGAATTATTGACATCTGGAGAAACAATAGGGACTAAGATTCTGAGCGGTTGAGTCTTCATATACACCACTCTGCCCCATGTGGTTTAATGACCCCTGAAATCGGTGATGTGGAAGATCATGATTCGATGCAGGCAGAGATGATGGGTGAGATGTGCCTAGTTGTAGATAGTGATGATAATGTCATTGGTGCTGAGACAAAACTTGTCTGTCACAAGGATGGCGGAATTAGGCATCGGGCCTTCAGTGTACTAATTTTTGATTCACTGGGGCGGCTTTTGGTTCAGAAAAGATCTTCTGAGAAGATTACATTCCCAGGAGTATGGGCAAACAGCTGCTGTAGTCATCCTCTGGATTTGGTTTCAGAAAATGTGGGTTCGAATGGAGTTGAGAATGCCGCTAGGAGGAAACTAGAGCAAGAGCTTGGAATTCCAGTGGGGATTACTGAAACTTGGTCTTTCCGCCACATTGGGAGAATGGAATATTCTTGCAGGTGGGATAATGATTGGATAGAGAGGGAAATAGATCACATCATGGTAGTTCAGGCCGATACTGAAGTAAATCATAATGAAAATGAAATCTCAGATGTTCTCTGGGTGGATTCATTAGAAATTAGCAGAATGATGGATGGCGAAGGAGACTGGGACAATGAAGTGATTGCCCCTTGGTTCAGATTGATCTGGGAGAAATTTGCTATTCCCCACGATTGCGACCCATATGCCATGGCAAGTTCGATAAATGAGGGTATAATCTACTGTGGAGAAGTAGACATGGGTGGAGAATCAGTTAATCCCGGACAGACGCTGCTAGATGCTCTGTCTGACCATCGAGACAGAGTAGAGGGGGAGATAATGAATAGTTTAGGAAAGATGGAGCAGAAAAACCTCCATGGAGCGATGACTCACCTTTTCAAAGGAGGTGGGAAGAGGCTTAGGGCGATTTTGCCAAGACTCGTGGGAGAGGCTGTAGGAGGTGCAAATGATGGCCACTATACACTAGGTGCATCGATAGAAATTATCCATAACTTTACCTTAATTCATGATGATATAATTGACCAGGATCCAATTAGGAGGGGGCTTGATGCTGTCCATGTCGAATACGACGATGCAACAGCAATAAACGCTGGAGATGCAATGTTGGCTGTTGGATTCGAAATATTGGCAGAGTCAGGAGACATCCCAGACAATCGGCTCAGCCATCTTATTCGTTCTATTGGTGAGATGGTTAGGAAGGTTGCAGAAGGTCAGCAAGAGGACATTGAATTTGAGAGCCGTGACGAGGTCTCCGAACAAGACTACATAGAAATGATCGCAGGAAAGACTAGTGCTATGTTCAAGACCTGTGCCAGAACAGGAGCAATACTAGCCAATGCGGATGAAGAGACTGTAGAAAACATGGCAGAATGGGGCTTAAATCTAGGATTATGCTTCCAATTGATGGACGACCTAATCGACATCACTGGGGACACAGAGACTCTAGGGAAGCCCGCAGGATCCGACATAGTTCAGGGAAAGATGACACTGATAGCCATTCATGCAAAGCGAACTGGTGATGATTTACCACATTTCGAAAGAGTGTTTGGTTCTGGTGATCCCGATGGAGATTCATTATCCAAGGCAGTATTGGAATTGGAGAGCGCAGGATCAATAGAGTACGCAAGAAGCAGGGCTATGCACCACCATTCGTTGGCGCACGATTGCTTGGACAATCTGCCTAGCACACAAGCAGTTGATATTCTTAGGGAGTTGACCGACTTCCAATTGATTAGAATCAGTTAATCAATCAGTGTATTGGGACTCGCCTGGAATCTCTTCTTTGAGGCCCTTCCTCTGTCTAATTTCACCAACAATCTTGTGAAATAGTTCGGGAGGGACCTGATCATAGCCGGCATTTTCAGTATTCCATACTGCCCTACCTTGGGTTGCAGCTCGGATATCATTAGAGAATCCGAAAGATTCGGCGACCGGCATCTTACCAATCACACAAGTGACATCGTTTTCGACCGGCATGTCTTCAATTACGCCTCTTCGAGTGATTAATTGCCGTGTAATCCCCCCTGCCCACTCTGTGGGAGCATCGATTCTAATCTTCTGAATTGGTTCGAAGAGCACTGAGTTAGCCCTAAGAAGCGCGCCCTTGATTGAATTCCTTACTGCTGGTATTGTCTGGGCTGGACCTCTGTGGATAGCGTCCTCGTGTAACTTTGCATCCACTAGTCTAACCAGAACCCCGGTTAGAGGTTCGTCGGCTATTGGTCCCTTTTTGCATACATCGTTGAATGCCTCAATAATCAGTTCCCTTGTTTCATGGAGGTTCTGTATGCCCTTTGTGTCGTTTACTAGTACAGTTGTGGCATTTATGGCGTATATCTTCCGCATTAGGTCCTTGTCCATTCCGAGCTCGCCAAACTTATTTCCGACTTCCTTTGCATCCTTGGTCCTAACCGGTCCGTCTCCTAGATCTCCCCCTCTCAAGGCAATTATTACATTCTCAGGAAGTTGCTCAACCTCGACGTAGAATCTATTGTGTCGATTTGGGGACTTGCCCTCGAAAGCTCGGCCCTTGTTGTCACTACCGATTGACTCTCTGTAGACAACTATCGGATTACTCTGGTTAACCTTGATTCCTTGTTCCTCCTCAAGGCGGTAAATGGTGATCTCCAGGTGTAGCTCCCCCATTCCTGAGAGTAGTGCCTCGCCCGTCTCATGATTTGTATCTACTGAAAGAGATGCATCTGCTTTTGCAAGACCTCGTAATGCACCAATGAATTTTGGTAAATCCTTCATTGATTTAGGCTCAATCGCCACGGTAACTACGGGTTCTGAATAGTGCCGTATTGCCTCGAATGGCGTGTCATCCTTTTCCCTTGTAATAGTAACACCGGCCGCTGCGCTCCTGACTCCAGTCAATGCAGCAATATTGCCCGCTGATACTCCGGGAACCTGGATCCTATCTCCACCAACCATCATGCTGACCTGCTGTACGCGCTCGGCCTTGCCAGCCCCACTAGCCCATACGGTCTCACCCTGCTTGATAGTGCCGGAGTAAACCCTGCCAACAGCTACTTCACCCGCATGTGGATCCATCCAAATCTTCGTTATCATCAGAGAGAGGGGGCCATCAGCATCACAATTGATCATTGTCTTTCCTACTTCGGAATCAAGATCTCCCTGCCATATGTTCGGAATCCTGTATTCCTGAGCAATCAATGGGGAGGGTAGCTTTTCCACTGCCATATCAAGCAAAACTTCGTGTACTGGGGCCTTCTTAGCTAGATCCTTCTGTTGGTCATTGTTGCAATACTCGAAAATTTGAGTGAAATTGACTCCGGTCTTCTGCATAAATGGGACGGTAATCCCCCAATTGTGATATGCCGATCCGAAGGCAACTGTGCCCTTGGCTACGTCAACTTGCCAATCCGACTTGTGCTGTTCGGGCGCAAAGGTCCTGATTAGATTGTTGACCTTCTTTATTTGCTCTTGGAACCTAGCCATCATGTCCTCTGGAGTAACTTGGAGCTCGTTGATAAGACGGTCTACTTTGTTGATGAATAAGACAGGGCGGACCTTCTCCTTCAGTGCCTGACGAACAACAGTCTCGGTTTGTGGCATGGCCCCCTCTACGGCACAAGTGAGAATTATGCACCCATCTACAGCCCTCATTGCTCGAGTTACATCTCCACCGAAATCTACGTGCCCAGGAGTGTCAATAAGATTGATCAGGTAATCCTCGCCATTCACTCCATGGACCATAGATGCGCTGGCGGCATTGATTGTGATTCCCCTGGCGCTTTCTTGTTCATCGAAGTCCAATACTCGAGACTTCCCTGCAAGCTCCTCGGACATCATTCCTGCCCCGGCGATCAAGTTGTCCGATAGTGTAGTCTTTCCATGATCAATATGGGCAGCGATGGCTAGATTCCTTATCCGCTCGCGAACGTGCATTACCTCTGTAGCGCGCTTGATGTTGTCTTCCTTACGACCCATATTCTCATCCAGTATTTTTTCCGACCTGAAAACGGTTCATAAAGACAATTGAGCAGTTTCGGAGAATAGGATAAATGTGGGACAATTTTGAATCATCGGGCTGAGGCAGCAATCCTCTCTACTTCGTGCCTCTTCCCAACTGCAAAGGAATTGACATCGCCGTCTGATGCCTTCGTAATCTCTGAAATGATGCCCTCGGTAAGGGATTTCTTGCTCTTCATTGTTGCAGATGCAGCGCCAATGGCAAGATTCCGTAGTGCGACGTCGAGCCTTCTGCTTGGAGACGAGTCGACTGCCTTTGGCTGGCTGACTGCTCCAATTCTCACTCGTGTCGTCTCTTCACAAGGCGCTGCCTCTGTGATTGCGTCGATGAAAGTCTGGAGTGGGTTATTGCCACTCTTAGCATTGATTCGATCAAATGCCTCGTCCAGTGATTTCGCACAATATTGCTTCTTTCCACTGTACTTTCCTGATCTCATCAAGTTGTTAATGAAGCGCTCAGTAACGGAAAGGTCCTGCTTGCCAAACCATGCGTTGGCATGTCGACCTCCCGTGTGAGGAGCCCCAATCATCTTCAGATTGACATATCTAGAAATACCCGGATCGCTACAAACTACCTCGCTAGCATCCCATTTACCAAATACCATTGTACCAATTCCTGCAATGGGTACCTCTGAGTTCTCAGACTGGTCAATTTCCTCCGAATCATCCATTAGAAATCACCTCAGCGTATTGGTTTCTCCTTGCGGCCTCTTACCATTTCATCTAGTGAAACGCCATTGACCTTGATCACCTTGTACCTAACACCGGGTAGATCACCATATGAACGTCCTTTACTTCCACCGATACCTTCGACCATAACTTCGTCGTGTTCGTCGATAAACGAGATTGCGCCGTCTCCAGGGGCGAATGCAGTGAGTCTGTTACCTGTCCTAATCAGGCTAATCTTCACTGCCTTCCTGATTGCTGAGTTGGGTTGCTTAGCCTCGAATCCCACCTTTTCAATCACAATACCCTTGGCCTGAGGACTTCCGCGAAGAGGATCATGCTTCAGAACTCCGCCTTGCTTTCGCTTGGCTTGCCTGGTACGGAACTTCCTCTCCTTCCACCTGTACCTCTTACGATCGGACTTCATCTTCGAACCGGAGAATAGGCCTCGTCCCAAGCATACACCTCAAAATGACGGCTCGGCGACCTGCCGTCCATTTATGAGACTGACGGGTGAGACATCCAGCATATTTGCACTGTAGACAATTTTGGAAGCCTAACATTCAAGCGGCGTAGTTTTCCGGAAGATAGTATGGGATTCAGGGAACTTGTCGATGGAAGTCGAGTAAGTGACGTCCCGGTTAGCGTCAATTTTGACATGAAAGAGGAGTCTGAAACATCGGGAAACGAACCTATCCTATTCAATGAGATTATTGAGTCGCCCGGGCACAGGGCTGCGATGAACATACTTACTCGACAGAGGCTTTGCGAAGCATTCGAAGTACAACCCGGAGAGCTGATAGACATACTCTCTTGGGCGATGGAAAATCCCTCTGATCCGGTTCTCATAGAAAGTGAAAACTCACCTGTATTGGAGAATACCATGGTTGTTCCGGATTTATTGGGCATTCCAATTCCTTGGCACTATAGAGAAGATGGCGGCAGGTATCAGTCAGCTTCCATAATCATAGCACAATATGAGGGATTACGGAACACTTCCTTCCATAGGCAATTAGTGAAAGATGAGAACACCACTTGTGTTAGACTGGTCCCCAGACATCTGAGAACAATGGTAAATACTGCTCAGGAGAAAAATGATGAGGTCCCCATTGCTGTTGTCAATGGTCCCGATCCAGTGGTCCTCCTGGCAGCAGCAATGTCATTTGACGAACCACTTGACGAATTGAGAGTTGCTGCAGCGCTTCACGAAAGGTTGTATGGCTCCCAATTGGAAGTTGTGGAGCTTTCAAACGGCGTTGTTGTCCCGGCAATTTCTGAATATGCCATGGAGGCGAGAATAACAACTTCCACAGGAGAAGAGGGGCCTTATGTGGATATTACGGGGACAGTTGATGACATTAGACTTGAGCCAGTTATCGAGTACGACAAGATTCACCACAGGAATGACCCAATTTTCCATGCACTTATTCCGGCCGGAGTAGAACATATGACTCTGATGGGGATGCCCAGGGCTCCAACCATCAAAACAGCAGTATCGGAAGTTGTGACATGTACTGACGTATATCTGACAGATGGTGGCAGTGGATGGTTATCATCTGTTATCCAGATTATTCCAGAGGAAAGTGGCGATGGTATGAAGGCCATTAAGGCAGCATTGGATGGACATAAATCAATGAAGCAGGTCATTGTGGTTGACAATGACATTGATGTAACCGATTCATCAAGGGTAGAGTGGGCCTTGATGACGCGATGGCAGCCGGATAGGGACACTCTAATTCTTTCAAGCCAAAAGGGCTCTAGTTTGGACCCAAGTCGTTCTTCAGATGGCACGACAAGCAAGATTGGCATGGATGCAACCATAGAGCCGGGGATTGATCGTTCGCCATACGAGTCTGTTCTATGAGAGAGGGGCTAATGCGCGAAGATGGATTTCTATCAGAGTCACTTCAACATCCCCGTAGGAGTCTGGGAAACAGATACAGGAGTCAGGCTGAAAAGTTCCTTAGAATAATGGAAGGAAACGACAATAATCTCTCATGGGCAGAACAGAGCGCCAAACAAAGCGTCCTCTACGACTTCACGAATGAAGAAAATTGGAGAGTTTTGATCAAAATCAAAGTATTGATGCGTGATTCCGAAGGAGCTAGAGCTGTTCTAGCAGATCTCTTTTCGGTCCTAGGGCGGGATCCCGATTTAATGGAGCAATTGGCGAATCGTGACATCATAGACTCGTGTGAAGGAATGTTGCATGCGGCTTTTTCTAAAGATCCACTAGACCCAGACAATTGGTGGGATAAAATCAGCAGGGAAACTGACGGAATGGACTCATTTTCTGAAAGGCTGAAAGGACTTGACGTTTCGGATCAGAGAGCAAATATCCTATTCTCCAGAAGGCTTGAGAGAGTCAGGAGGGGTGGTTTCGAAGATTTATTTCTTGAATTGACGAGAATACTTCTCTCACAGAGGCCAATTAATCACGAAGCGTGGGAAGAATTAGGCATGATGTATGAGAGAAGAGGTCAGCACGACGAAGCCTGGCTTTGTTATGACCAGGCGAAGAGTGTTTTTCCCGATTCGGCAGCAATAGAGCGGTTCAAGTCCAGAATGGAGTCGATTGTAGGAGGCGGCGAGGGTGGCCCCTGGATAGCACCCTCTATCTCGGACAGGGCTGCCTTTCTCGATAAGCTTGGTAATCTAACGAAAACAGATCAATACGCGGAGATTGCAGAAATCTTTGAGGATGATGAACATGATCCGTTCTCAAAGGTTGAAATGCTGAGGGCTGATGGTAAAACAACTGAGGCTTTCTTTCTTGCGAGAAGAATGGTCGCTGAAGGGGCTGATGGTGCAGCAGAGAAGGTATCTGAAATACTGCAAGATTTGGAGGGTTAATTTTGAGTTTTGTTGTTGTATGGGCCTTTTCTTCTGAAGAAGATGGGTGCTGGATTATGGTGAAGAATAGAGTCAGAGGCTGGGAATTGCCAGGAGGTCGTGTGAATCAAGATGAAGCTCCCGAGGAAGCGGCTTTGAGAGAATTATACGAAGAAACTGGTGTTCTTGGCACTGCGAAGGCAATTGATGCAAATATAATCCGGGGAGGCCATGTGGTATTGGCCCAAGTAGATATGTCAGTTAGCCCGGAACCGTGGAAATCGCCCGATGATGCCATTGAGGAAGTTGGTTGGTGTGTACAACTTCCAGAGAATTCGGCTTGGGGAGATGACGAAATTGAGAAGATCAGGAATCATGATTGGAGCACGTCGATCAGCCTTGGGTCTTGAATCTCACTTTGCCTTTCTTCTATTGCTTCCCTCCATTGTGTTTCTTCCAAGGTTTCGCTAGCATCCAACACCAAGCCTAGGTCATCTCTCTTCGTCCCTGAAACGTCCTTTAGTGCGTTTGAGAGTATTATCTCCACTGACTCCTTGATGTCTGAAGGATTTGATGGAGTTGTTGTCATCCCCGGGTTTTCTCTGGGCACTGCATCGACTATTCGTTCATCCATGGTTGGTGAATTGGGGTCGATGTCGTCTAATGCCATGTCTAGCCATTCCATAGCACATACTACTGCCTCGGCAGGCATGTCCGATGATGAGAGTCGCCTCATTGCCATCCAGAGGTGCCTCATTGCAGGTTCGAGATCACCGATTGAGGCGAGTATTCTCCCTGACTCTAGGCGCGAGAGGCCAATCAAATCTACGGGGTGGCCCGCATCCGAGGAAATGTCTGCGAGTATAACAAGAGCCATCATTCGCTCGTTGGAATTTCTATGCCAAGATGCGAGATTCAATAGAGCAAGCCCGTGTAGAGGAGAGCCCGGGTTAATGGAAGCAAGTCTATCGACACACCAACGTAGCTCGTTACCAACGTTCTCTGTGGCGATTGCCCCCAAGAGGGCTCTTTCCATCCTAATCCAAGCCTCTGACTCAAAATCCCTATCCCCTAGATTCCTTGATCGTTCCAGGATCTTTTCACTGAGGATCAAAGCCTTCTCGGTATGGCCTTCAGACAATAATGTCTGGAAAAGTAGCGAGTCTGATGTTGTTTTTTCTGTGGGAGTGGTTTCATTGCTCATCCAATGTTCACGCCCTCTCAAAGCTCTCTGCCATTTCTTCGTACTTTTTCCGGATGCTTTCTTCCCTCTCGACGAGTCTGCCAAGATGCTCGTTCAGTGCATCTTGTGCTTCCTTCAACTCTGATTCCAATGAGTCTCGATCACTGACCTCAAGGAGAATGTTCCCTAAGGAACGGAAAACAGGTCTATCGGGGTCTTGCTTGGATAGGGCTTCTACGGTAATTCCATACTCTGAAGACTGTGAGGAGATTGTTTGAATTTGATTCCTCAGAATCTGCAACTCTCTGGCTATAGACTGTATTTCTTCGGCTGAAACTTCCTCGCTGATTCTATTCACCCCCATCCGTTGCCACGAGAGAATGCTCGGAAGCAATTAATGCTCTCATTATCGAGTTCCATCTTGCCCGGATGTCACTGAAGGAGTTTGCCACGAGTGTAACCGTAATCTCGTCACCATCATGAGTGAATTCGGCCTCTGTAATTAGAGATGATGAGAGTGGTCCGGAATCGATGTGCTCCAATAGCAACTCCAGTGAAACCGAGTCATTCCTCTTCTGTTGCTGCATCTGAATCTCTCTCGGAAAGCTTTCTCTCGAAGTCGAGTGCCGCCTGTTGGGCGATTACCGTCATATCAGTTGCAGTGGCCCCTTCCAGGGATCTCCTGACTATCCTCTTATTGGCGTCGCTGGCCCTTGTGTAAGGCTCCCAAACACCACCAGAGAATGTGTGGTCACACTTCCTACATTCCCATATTCCTGCTGCCTTTCTCCTAACCTTCGGGTAGTGACAACTTGGGCAAGTGTATTTCCTTGATTTCTTTGCAAGTGCAGACCCGGCTCTTCGCCTTACGCTTACGCCATACCTAGCACCAAATCTTGCTGTTGCCCCTGCCTTCTGTGTTCTCTTAGCCATATTATTGCACCTACATCGAATCTACTATTTTTCTGAGTTCCTTGGTCCTTTCTTGGGCATTAGTCATGATTTCTTCGAATTCCGCCGTTGAGAAAATTCCCTTTAGACCCTTCTGAAGCGAGTGGACGTTATCGTTGTCGCCAAGAGTGATGTGGATTCTCTCGTCCCCACCTAATTCCTCCCTTGAACAGGCATCGTAGACATAACGACCGCCAACCTTGTGGTATGAGCACATTATTGGAGTCTTTGAAACCGGTAGAGCGTAATCTTCGCCTACCTCAAAACGCTCTGCGGGAACAGTGGCGTTCCTGAGAGCCGCTATCCCTGCTAGAGCGAAGGCGTCGAATAGATTTCCATCATCAGATACTGCGAAGAGGTCTAGAATTACCTGCCATGCCTTCTCACCGGGGATTATGCAAAGAGAGTCGACATCGATACAACCAGATTCTCTAATCCCCCTATCTACCACCCTGCCGAGCTCGATTGCCTCGGGACTGGGTGGTCCAGCTTCCCAATGGCGTCCTGCAATGGGGCGAACGTCGGCGGAACACATCAAACCGCCTTGATTTGGTCGGTCTGGGTAAGGCTGCATAATCTGGAACTTTACTCCCGCGAGAACTATTGTGTCCCCCATTCTCACTCTGGCTGATCCCTCGGCCCTAGGCAAAACAGAATGTTCAATCTCTAGATTTCTTCCTTCCCACTGTGATCTTCCATCTATCCTGGCATCATTTACAGCGAGATCGTTAAGATGAGCACGTAGCAGTTTCGGAACTATTGGGATGGTCATTGGGAACCACCGCCTTTCAGTGCCTCGACCATCATCCCATGGACGACTTGAGCAGCGTCCATGTTATACTGCCACGCTTGCTTGAATTCTTCTTGAGAGAGGTCTCCGTCCATCTGTAAGAAGACAAGTTCTCCAGAATTTGGCATTATCCCCATAGGCAAGTCTGCTTCGCCATAGTTGTCTTCTTCTTTGTTCAAGTCACAAACTACTACGTCATTGATCTTCCCACTTGCAACACTAACAACCAAATCAGTCATTGGAATTCCTGCATCTGCTAAGGCCACCGACGCGGCGGTTAGTCCGACACATCGTGTTCCAGCCTCTGCTGAAACGATCTCAATAGTTACTCGAATCTTTGAACGAGGATATAGTTCCAGCAGAACTACACTTTCAAGGGCGTCCTTTGTAACCTTGCTAATCTCTCTGCTTCGACGATTGAATCCGGGACGCATCCTGTCGGTAGTAGAGAATGGCGCCATGTTGTATGCCACATCCAGAACCGCCCTGTCCTGCCTCTGAATCTTTCGAGGATGTGCTTCCATAGGGCCATAAACAGCTACAATCGCCTCGTTTGTGCCCCAAGTCATCCTGCAAGACCCGTCTGCCACGGGAATGACGCCAGTCTCGATTGTGATATCTCTAATGTCTCCTGGTGAGCGGCCATCCATGCGTAGGCCGTTCTCATCGATCATTTGCACGTCTCCGTAACCCCCCATCAGTTCTCACCCTCCTTGTTTATCTGAGAAATTGTTGAAAGTTTGTTTCGTACATCTAGAATTCCATCAAGTTCGCCGTCAATCCACATCCTGCCGTTGTCTGCCACGACTATTCGGCACTCTGTTTCTGCTTTCAGCCTTCTTAATGACTCTCCGCCCTTTCCGATTAGTCTTCCTAGAAGGTGTGGGTCAATCTCTTCGATTACCCCTGACCTGATCTTCCGTAGGCCCATTCCTTTCATCGTGACTACGCTTGAGTGTGTCTCCTCTACTTCTTGTATTCTGCAAAGGACCGCGTCTCCGATATCCATTACTGACCTGGTCCCACCAAAGTCAACCTTTCCTGGGCCAAGGCTCATTGGGAGAATTGCGTTAAACGGTGCTCCCAATTCAATGAACCAAAGGTTGTTAGTGCAACCCTCGATATATCCAATTACCAGATCTCCTGGCCTAGGGATGTATCTAGTGTGAGTAGGGTCAACCGAGATTGATCCTCCCTTTTCTCTTAGTCTTCCTTGCTTTACTGCCTTGAGGCGTCCGGAGATGGCCATTACACCATGCCCCGCCTCAAAATCTTCTGAATCGCCTAGGTCTTCCCCGGGCACTACGAGGGTTTGCCCTCGAATATTTCCTCGCGGCCCCGCCGCGCCATTCTTTTTTGCCATGTTATCGGGCCGCGCGACCGGCCCGCTGTTCATAACCGTTGATGCTGGCGATAATGGTAGAATCAGTCTAATTCCCTTACTTCAACATCAGACGACCTAGAAGCAACTTTGTCGATAATATCATTCTTCATCCCCCCTGGAACTGAAACGACACATACCCAATTACCATCACTCGTCCATTCTTCCTTCTGAATCGAATCCCTAAGCATCTGGCTCACACCCCCGTAGTCCTTTCCTTGGACCATGAATGCGAGACGGATCGTAATGAATTGAAGAGGGATTACTGGGCGAAGTGCAGAAACTGCATCTGCAACCTGACTTTCTACAGACTTGAAGGGGTCGATCGAGAATCGAATCTCATCAAGTGCAGTTTCTATTCTAGTCCTCGGATGAGGCAGTTTTGTCTTAGGGTCTGTAGCAGTACTGGCTATTTCATTGATTATCTGGAGCTTTTTCGCTTCGACCATCTTCTTTCTTTGGGCAGTGGTGAGTTGAATGCCCCCCTTGTCCAGAATTATTCGTGCGCAAGCAATAATATCAGTCGTTCCGAAGGCGTTCTCAAGAGCCTCTCCAGTTGGCCTCTCCCCGGCTCGGGCATCTGACCATATCTCTTCGATAGCGAGAAGATCTCCGAGTTCGACTGAGTTGTTATCTTCTTTCCAGATATCGACTAAATCGGGATCGACGAGAATTTCGTATCTACTGCCTCCCCTCTCAAGACGGGCTAGAACGGCGTCATCCAGACTTACCATGGCTGCCGATATGGCATTTGGCTTATCATAATGGGGTTCAAGACAGTTTTCCGAGATGCTTCAGAGTTGCTTCTCTTCCTAGTTTTTCATAGCCATCCTTATCCACACAACCAATCTCAACGGTTTCTTGATTCAGATCTTCTTCGAGAGACTCACGGAGAGACTCCAGGCCCATCTTGATTGCAGCGTTCTGAGTTAGCCCACTCTTCCACTTCGCTTCGAAGTAGTCGATAGCAGTGGCCTTTCCGCGACCGATTGCACCGGCATTGTATGACTGGTAAGCACCCGAGGGGTCTGTTTCGAACAAATGAGCCCCATCATCGTCGAAGCCGGCGATTAGAAGTGCTGTTCCAAACGGTCTTGCACCGCCATACTGGGTGAATGACTGCTTATAGTCGCACATCTTCTTGACCAATGTGGAGACGGGGATGTCGTCGCCGTATGTCATTCGATTTACCTGGCACTGTACTCTTGCCCTGTCAACTAACTGACGTGCATCTGCAACCAGTCCGGATGTCGTGATTCCGACATGATTGTCTATCTGGTACATCTTCTCAATTGAGTCTGTGATTACTAGCTTACTCTGAACCCTCTTATCGACAATTAGTACAACGCCATCCTTGTAGACCAAACCCACTGTAGTTGTCCCTCTTTTGACGGATTCACGTGCATATTCTACCTGATACAGACGGCCGTCGGGAGAAAAAGTGGAGACCCCATGGTCGTATCCTCGTCCGCTTGGCTGCATCGCTATCGGCCCCATGCCATAATGGACTCTTATCAATCTTGGTCGGGGGAAGACTCAATCGGGTGTCCATTATGTGCAAAATAGTTCGGTGGAAGAATGAGGGTAGCGATATTGGCTTCTGGAGGCAAGGACTCAACGTATGCTGCTTGGTGGGCAGGCCTCCAGGGATGGGAGGTTGTCTCACTGGTCACAGTACTGGTTAGAGGTGAAGACTCGATGATGTTCCAGTTGCAGAATTCATGGATTGCTGGACTTCAGGCATCCTCCATTGGTACTTCGTGGAAGCCTGTTTTTTCAAACGGCGAGGAGGAAAAGGAAATTGAAGATTTAGAGATTGCGTTGGTCGGGAAATCGGCTGCTTCTTTTCCAATCGAAGATATTTGGCCGCCAGGGGTGGAGATCCCGGATGACCTTGAGATTCACAATGGACCGCTGAAAATTGATGGGCTAGTGGTCGGGGCTCTTCGATCTGACTACCAGAAAACCAGAATCGAGAGGATGTGCGAAAGACTGGGTGTTAGATCGTTCTGCCCTCTCTGGCACAAAGACCAGGTTGAGCACATGGAGTCACTAGTGGAGCATGGGTTCGAAGTAGTCTTCACCTCGGTTTCAACCGAGGGGATGGATGCAGGATGGGTTGGTAGGAATCTAGATGGGGAGTCCTTGAGGATACTAAAAGAAGCATCTAAAGAATACAGATTCAACCTAGATGGAGAGGGGGGAGAGTTCGAGACCATAGTAACAGACGCACCGCACATGAAGAGTAAGATTCTACTGGATGGAGAGGTGATTTGGCATGGCTCAAGAGGTGTCTTGGAAGTCAAATCTTGCAGGCTTACATGAAATCGCTATACTCAAACAGGAGACCCCGGTCGGAAGACTCGTAGTTATGCCAGTTTCCCCCTTGGATTACAGGTATGGAAGGGATGTTGCCAAGGAAATCTGGTCACGGGAGGGAAGACATGCCCGTTCGTTGGAAGTCGAGAGGGCATTGATCTGGGCTCACAGCAAGATGGGTAGAGTTTCCCCGGAAGACTACGATGCAATTGCTGAGATTGCCGATCCTGGCATTGTTACTGCTGACAGAGTGGATGAGCTCGAAGCTGAGACAAAACACGACATAATGGCACTAACTAAGGCCATGGCTGAAGCAGCTGGTGATGCTGGATGGTGTGTCCACCTAGGTGCAACAAGCAATGATATCGTCGACTCGGCAGTGGCCCTGCAAATCAAAGACAGCATTGAATTGCAGGACCAATCTCTCCTCAAACTGATTGAGACTTTGTGTGAAATCGCAGATAGGGAAAAGAGTACTGTCATGCTGGGAAGAACCCACGGTCAGGCGGCCGTCCCTATTACATTCGGACTGAAGGTTGCAGTTTGGATTGATGAAATGAGACGGCATCTGGTGAGATTGAGGGAAATCCGACCCAGGTGCATTACAGGAAAATTCCTCGGCGCAGTCGGCACTGGTGCAGCGCAGGGAGAAAGGGCCCTGGAATTGCAAGACTTGGTACTAGGGGAACTTAGTTTGGAAGTTCCAATTGCAACCACACAGGTGGTTGGAAGGGATCGGTACATAGAATGGGTTGGATGGATGGCCAATGTTGCAACGAGCATAGAAAAGATTCTACAAGAAATTAGGAATCTCCAGAGAACAGAGATAGACGAGGTTGCAGAGGCGTTCGATTCAAAGAAACAAGTGGGTTCATCCACTATGGCTCACAAGAAGAACCCGATTACTGCCGAGAATGCTTGCGGACTAGCGAGGATCGTTCGTTCGATGATTATTCCTTCATACGAAAACGCCCTATTGTGGCACGAAAGGGACTTGGCGAACTCCTCGAGCGAGAGGTTTACCCTTTCGCATTCCATGATACTTCTTGACGATGTGATTGCAAAATGTGACAGAGTTCTTTCGGGTTTGGTAGTTAATAGAGCTAAGATGAAGGAGAACATAGAGTCACAAAATGGATTGATTATGGCTGAGAAAGTCATGCTTGAATTGGTCGATCGCGGAATGCCCAGAGACATCGCCCATGAGGTTCTAAGGTCTGCTTCAATGATTGCAGTTGATTCGGGCTCTAACCTTGAAGCCGTCTGCAGGGATTCAGAATCTATAATGGACCTATTTAATGAGGATGAAATTTCTGGTCTATTCGAACCCGAGTCGCATCTTGGTTCATCGGAACAGATAGTGAATAGGTCAATAGAAATTGCAAGAGAAGAAACGTCAGAGAAGTGATGGAATCAACAGAAGAATAGCCGTAACCGATGCCACGGCGAAAAGTAGCATTATCATCGCATGTGGGCCATACTGGTTCGCATCATCCAATGCAACGCTGAAGAACCCGTCCTCAATTACCCCTGCAATCACAGAAGCCTCGGATTCGATAAATTCGGGAGGTGGGCGACGAGGTATCCTCTCAGTGGACCTAATTCCCTTTGGCACATTACTCGCAGGACACTAAGAGGGATTATCCTTACTGACTATTCTTCCTCAGGCATAGTGAATCCAGCCTGTTCCAATAAATTGTCCATGTCTTCCAAGGCTTCTTCGTCGGGATTTGTCAGGGCCTCAGGCTCCTTGGCCCCTCCACTGTAATCATCACCACCTTCTGCAGCAAATTTCATTCTTCGTTGCCTGATTCCTAGAAGGGTCCACACCAAATAACCTGAAATTGCAATCATTACGAATGTAGCCAAAATCTCACTAAGCCCGACCATGGCTTCGGATTCGGGGGGCTCGTTTCAGTTTGTCCCAGGAAAACCGTGTGAAAGAGGCCTAGACAGGTGTCTTCGATTGGACGGAGAGGGTTCTTGCCATTCGCCAACAGAATATCCCATTACTGCCTCATAATCTATGCATTGCCATGATTTTCTCTCTATTCGCCCACACGATAAACAACGAATTCCCTGTCCACGACCAGAACTCCTCATCGTTCTAGAGCAGCAAACTGGCCTTCCCACAATTCTAGCAGTTGCGGAGTCAAGTTTTATTTTCTCCAGATGTATGGATCCATCGGGAGAAACCAACCCTGACCAAGAAATCCTGTCCCCCGGAATTAGAGACCTTAGAAGCCTATTTACTGGTCCGCCCTCTGAGAAGGCAACGAGATTGGCTGCCTTTCCAGAAGTGAAGACGGAAATGTGTGCATGCCCCCCCCTGGTCTCTTTCGGCAATGAGGTTACAGTGCCTGATGTTGAAGACTCGATGTGGTCGTCACTGAGCTGATTTGTTCTATGAATTGCGAAAGAATTGCTTAACTCCACATCATTCCTAGATTGAAGCCAATGATGCGCAGTTTCGACTGCAGAGTATGTTGACCCCCGAATACCATATAGGACGGGACACGGAGTTCTGGGGGCGATCATTCCCTTTCCCTTGGTAGGGTCCCGATTAAGGAATGTTTCTGGGTGCCTTTTTTCCAGTTCCAAAACTGATTCGGATGAAACAATCCTCGGCGTACCGATTCTAGAGTCATCCCTCCAAGAGATAAGTTCCCATGAAGAGTTGGTTGTGTTTTCCCAGGAAATCGCAGCGCAGGCGCCCACTACTCCAAATGTGGACTCTGAACGGAACACTATAGCGCCTCTCTGGGTGGCATCTTCTAGCAATGTTTCTGAATCGACATGTTTTCTGACGGCGTCCCAATACCAATAATCAGGGGCTGGGTCGAACGAAATTACTAGGCAAGGAGAGGCTTTGAACTCAGAAGGTGGGTGATTGCTAACCTGTTCCAACAACTCAGAGAACCACTCGTAGCAGATTTTCTCAATATCATCAGCCCCATTATCGGGAATCTCAAGAATTGCACCGAGAGCTCCGTTCCCACGGGTTCTTCTTCTGGCGAATGGCCAAAGGCGTACTAGTCTTCTTTCGATTACTTTGCAGTCCATCCCCTGGTCAATCAGTGTCAGAAGATTGTCAAAACTAGAAGTGGTGCATCCAACATCAACATGATCGGTGTCATCAAGACCGATACGGCACAGCCTCATTGGATCACCCCTCTTTGACGGATAGGATCTGGTCGATGACTCCTGAGATTCCTGATTCGGGGTCGCATAGAATTCCTTTGACTCCAAATCTCCCTGCCGCAATGATGTCTGATTCCCGATCACCAATTAGGATGGAGCCGGATTCGTCCGGCCGATCAATCCAGTCGTCACCGTATGAGAGATTATTCGGCTTTCCCGGGAATCTGTGAGCATTGTCAACAATTTGTCTTCCCGCTTCAAGCATTCCGGGGTTAGGCTTTCTCGACCAAGAGCTCTCGGATGGTGAATATGGGCTATACAGAATCAAATCTATTTTGGCTCCCCGATCCTCTTCGAGAAGGAGCTCCTGTAACTTCTCATTAATCTGAGCCAAGACATCATGCCCCCAAAGACCGCGCCCTATTGGAGATTGGTTTGTCACTACACAAATCCTGAAACCCATTCTCCTTAGACTGGTAATTGCCTTTCCCGAACCGAGTAATATTTCTACATCATCGGGGGAATTGACGTAATTCTCCTTCCATCGATTTAACACACCATCTCTATCCAGATATGCAATTCTTCCATCCCAATCTGCATTCTCGGGCAAAACACTGAGGCTTAATGGGGCTTCAAGTGGAGAATCGTGCCGATGAGGTGGCAACATCTTCTCACAACCCGTTATTCGACTTTACTGCCTCTTTAATGATATGATTGATTATCAATTGAGTGTCCTCAATCCTCTCCATTGACTGAGAAGGCACCAAAATGCACAAATCTACTATTTTTGCCAACCTGCCTCCCCCTGATCCACTGAAGTTTCCAGTTATTGCCACTGTTTTACAACCATTCTCCTTTGAGAATTCAATCCCATTGATTACGTTTTGAGAATTCCCTGATCCACTGAAACCTACCACTACATCGCCAGTTCTGATGAAGGTGGAAAGTTGGCCGACAAACACGTTTTCGTAATCAGTGTCGTTTGCCCACGCAGTCAGAGATGATGCATTGTCTGAATGAGATATTGTTCGGAGTGACAGTTCTTTTGACCAGTCACCTGCACTATGGGATGGGGTGCCAGCACTTCCGCCGTTTCCAATGAAGTGCACAGTAGCGCCAGAATTTCTAGCATTCTCGACTAGATGCCAGAACTCTTCTATCTGCGAAATGGGCAAGTTGCCTATTGTCTCCACTAGGGAGGAGGCGTATGCTTCGGCGAATTCAGTGAAGTCGAAAGTCATATGTCCGATTGTTCGGGAGGGGGCATCCTATTTACGGGTTGATGAAAGCAAGAAGGTCATGGAGGACCCGATATCGGCTGTTGTTGGTACATTTGCCACAAGTCTTGGAATCTCTGACGTGACCATGCAGCTATTGATTGGCTCACTTGGTTTGGTACTGATGTCATTTTCATTTCATCGTCATTCTGAGAGTAATTCTAAAGTTCTCGCCATAATTTCATGGCCATTAATCGGTCTCTTCTTCTATCTATACTCGGGACATTTCGTAGAGATATCCGATCCAGTTTTGATTTTCATGACGGCTGGAGCCCTCCCAGCCGGGCTTGCAATTTCGTATTGGGAGTGGATTTCCGATGGCAGTGAGGATGATACTATTGTCTGGCTGAGGGGATTCGTAGTTTGGTCGATGATTCCATACTACGTTGTTTTCGGGATTCCTTATCTAAATATGGCATTCGTGCAATTTACTGCAGTTAGCGCCGAGTTAATGCTTGAGTTTGCAGGTTTTAGTGGTTACGAGATTGGTTCAATGATGATCGAGAGGCATGGGGAAGTCGCAATCCCTGTTTCTGATTGGGAGGGGAATAGATTTGTGCTTAGCGAACCACTAGGAGAGGGGGGCTTCTATGCGCCAATGATTAACGATGAGGGGGAATCGGTGGTTGCATTCATTCTGGCTTGCTCTGCTCTCCAGTCTATGGCAGTCTTCATCGGAGCAATTGTGGCATTGAAATCAGTGCACTGGAAGAGGCGCGCACGGGCACTAGTTATCGCCATTCCAACCATTCACGTTCTGAACGTTTTCAGGAACGCGGGAATTGTCTGGCTTACAGACACCTATCCCTATCCTGTATGGAGTCTATCGGGGATGGGAATCTTTGATTTCGCCCATAGCTATGCTGCGAAAGTAGCTAGTCTGTTTGCAATGTTCCTTATGGCACTGGCCCTTTTCGACCTACTTCCTGAACTTCATAAACACGTAACTAAGGTCATGAGTCCAGTAGTAAAACTTAGACGATTCTTGATCTGATTCTTTCGAAAAGCTTGCCCGATAAGGGCATATCGTGCTCCCAAGCGAATTCCTTCATCACTCTGATTGCTTCCTTCTCCAACTCAGAGTCTCCAACGAAGTCGGTGAGTTCGATCTTATTGTTTCTCGTATTAGCCTTGAATGCGGCAATTGGATTTTCCTTGTGGAATACTAGGTATGCAGATCCAAAACCGAATCTCTCCCTGAGTAGACTTCCGAAATAATGTATCAGAGGGTCCGAGGGGGGTATGACCAAGTCACGAGTTCGGCTAATACTATCCTCCCCCTCCAGCATATCGAGCCTCCCCCAGCATATATCCTGGAGATCGTCCACAAGGAATCCCTTGATCAAAGTCCCATCATCCTCGAAATCATGCATCACATCGCTAATCTCCTCGGGCGCGAATGAAGAGCCGGCAAGCCTCTCTACTTGCTTTAGGGAGATTACTGGGTAATCCTCCACCAACGTTCTCAGATACTTTCTTTTTGCATCCCAAAGATCCACATTTTGCAGAGGTTCTACCGTCCGGAAGCCCCCCCGATAATCTTGGATCAAATGACCGCTTCGCACTAGTGGCGACACTATTTTTCGGAACTCTGACCTCGACATTGCATTCCTTTCCATGAACAAATCGGGATCGTTTGTGTCTCTGAAGAACTGAAGAGTTTCCTCGTCCTCTGGATCAGTAGATACGTTCCGAATAGATAGGAGTCTCTGGAAGTGTGGATATCGCGCCCAAACAAGGTGACCTCGAAGATTTGATCCTTGATGCAACTGGTGAGCCGCGACCATTGAGTCAAGATTTACTCTGAACATCTCGCACCGCCCCCTAAGGGAGAAGTCGTCACGTAGTTCTGTGGTGTTCTCGAGCGCGATGGTCTCGTTCTCCCACCTACTATTTTGGTGAATTGAGTGATGGTAGAAAAGCATCCTGTTGATTTCCTTTCTCGATCTTGGTTCCACCACCCCTCCTCTGATATACCGTTCTCCATCACCCATTGATGAGAATCCCAATTCGGCTAGAATGTGTTGGATGTTCTCGTCGCAGTCGTGAACTGGGACGCCGTTGAAGGCATGGAGGACAGAAACATCCACGAGTCGGTCCCTGTAATTATCTAGCAATTCAGCGAAAGTTTTCTTGAAGTCATCCAGATATGAGTGCGGGATGTTGATGTCCTTAATTTCCAAGTAGTCGTTCACGACGAACATAAGGACTCTTCCAATGGGATCAACTCCCTTGAAGACTGGGTAGTACCATCCTTGCTTGAGGAGTAGTCTGACCTCCTGAATGAATCGGCTGCTGAATGGGTCTGATTGCGCCAGAATGCGCATCTTCCTATCCTCTGGCAGAGGTAAAAGGAGGCTTTCTGCGTCTTCATGGGAAGCGTAGTAGTCTGTGGGTTCAGGTTGTAGTGCAACGACCCTAGCAATTGATCCACGATTCTCAAGATCCCGAAGTGTATCGGCCAGTTCCTCCACGGGCCTAGAGACGAAAAGCCTCAGAGTATGTAGGCGAACAGGTCCTACTCGGGCAATTAAGTCAGTCAGGGCTTTGTCGAAAGGTAATGGTTTGACTCTACCGTGTAGCCTCTTGAATATGGCCATTGACCTCTTTCGATTAGGGACGTCGACGAATTGCTTCGCTACCACTAGCTGCCTCTCCATATTCGCGAGGGCGGACTTAAGGCTCCTCTGGATATGTGCATTCTCCTTGCCTTTGGGATATTCCGAGAATAAATCGTTTCTGGATATCCCCTCTTCGGGGATCTTCTCAATCAGCTCCTCTTCCAGAGGCCCGAACCATGGCTCTGAACGGAGTCCCATCAGCATGGGTAGTTTTTCACTGAGGGTGTATCCAACCCTATTGTGGAGTAATCTACCATTGTAAACGTCAGAATCGTGTTTAATGTCCTTCCAATCACGGAATCTGTAGTTCTCAACTCGATGCAGCAACTCCTCCCTCCTCTGGACAAATGTCAGATTGCGAATTGCATCGGCTGGTTCTACAAACCTAGAAAATGACTTGTTCAAAATCAATGTCTGAAGGGTTCGATAGTCAATGACATTGAATTCTCCGCCTGTAATTCTATACTCATCTATTCTGAGTATGAACTCTCCCTCGTCTGTTTGAGTGAAGAAACCAATTGAGACTAGGTTTCGCATCTCTAGTTCCTGTAGCACTGATTCTACTTGGGCGGTCGGGAAAGGCAGACGGGCGCTGAGAGATTCAATTGTCTGGGGGCCCTCTGATCCTAACATATCTAGGAGTTTGAGTCTTAGGCAGTCCATTGGGTCAGAGAGTGATTTCTTTTTCCAAATGGATGCCTCACCGCCAACATAACCTTCGCCGATCTCATAGTTCAGACCGCCAGTATACAATTCTCTGAGGTCATCCATCTCGGCGGCTCCCGCTACTGCGAGACAACCCAGGGTTCCGTGGACCTCAGTCATCCTCATCGAGAACCACTTGCCATCTATCTTCTCTAGGCCGGTCCCCCTGACCTTGGTGATTAGGCCCCTCTCTGCTAGATCGTGGACCCAACCACGCAATGTTTCGAATTCGATGTTCTTCAGCTTGTCGCTATACAATGGATGAGTGAGTTGCCTCTCTAGGCCGCCACCCATGTCCATCAGCCTGAGGAGTTCATTGGCGCTTGATGGTATCGAAACCTTGGATTGATAGTAATCACCGAGTTTTTCCTTGTCAAGCTCAGTTGCTAGCGACCTTGCTCCCAGAAGACGCCTAAGAATCTCAGGATCTACGTCTTTAATCAGATATGCGCGTGTTCTGAGTGAAAGTAGGTCTTCGAAAGAAGACATGAATAGGGTTAGGCCCAGTGGGGAAGGAATCTTGACCCTACGATGGACTATACGGACGTCCTCAGCATCCATTCTCCCTATGAATTGTCTTAATTGACCCATTCCCAAGTCAGTATTAAGAATCTCATTCATCGCCTCTCTAACGATTACTGATTCATCCATCTTCCTATGCTTGTTCATGATCTGCTCTGCTTTGACCTGGAACTGCTTAGGGCTCACTTCTTCGGCCCCTATCCTCCGGGGATTGAGCATGCTTCTAGATGAAACCTCACGGAATCGTTTTGCGAAGAGCTGCGAATCGATGAGGTACTTGTTTAGGATTTCCTCGCTACGTTTGCCGCGGAAGACTTCTGGGATCAGGGAAACCTCGACCTCGTGGCTCAATTTTGCCATGAATCCATTCTCGTCGAAAGAGAGTTCATGCACGATGATGTCGTCTCTGGTCGCCATTCCGGCAAAGAGGTAACCTAGTGCTAGATTGAAGGCCCGGCCCCTACATGTTGTAACGACATAGGTCGGCAGAGGGGCTTCTACCTGCTCCACTAGGATTCGATCCTGGGAAGGGACCTGGAAAGTAGTCGCAGAGTGCTCGTCAAGGAACTGTGATAGAGCGTTAGCTACTGGTTTATTGAGCCCCATGACATCGACTAGGAATGGTGTGATCGAATTTCCAGTTCTATACTGGATAGATAGGATACTCAATAATCCGAGGACCTCATCGCTTAGTTCGCTGGTCCTGCTCATCGCTTCTCCGGTCCACGAAGGTATGGTGGGTCGGAATCCGGTTGCTGGGGTTACGTTCACCCTTGTTCCTATTACGCTAGCAACCCTGTATGTTGAGCCGCCCAGCAAGAAAACATCACCATTCCTCATGCTCGAAACGAATGAAGATGAGAGTTGCCCGACTAGGGTACCATCTGAAGTGAAGACAAGATAGTTATTGTCAGGAGCAATGGTACCTATGTTTGTGTAGTATATCATTTGGGCATAGCCCCGCTTTCCGAAACGATTCTCCTCCCAGTCGACCCATACTCTTCTCTCCTCTTCCAAGAGATCTAGCACTTCGATGTAGTCGTCATAGGGAAGATTACGATAGGGCCAAGATGCTTGGACCAGTTCGTAGGCTTCGTCGATATCCCATTCCCTGATAATTGTCAATCCTATTAGGAACTGGGCCAGAACGTCTAAGCAGTTCTGTGGGAACTTAAGCAGATCCATGTTTCCCGATAGTATGCCGTTCTGTAGTGCAACAATCTCCAACAGATCATGGGAGGAGGTGGGTAGGAAACGTGCTCTTGGTAGGCCTCCTACCTGATGGCCTGCCCTACCTATCCTCTGTAGTGCCGTGGCAATGGAACCGGGAGAGCCAACCTGGATTACCAAGTCAACTGAGCCGATGTCTATCCCCATCTCCAGACTCGATGAGGAAACCACGCACCTCAGCTTTCCATCTTTGAGTTTCTGTTCTACATCTAGACGAATGGATTTGTCCATTGATCCGTGATGCCCCTCCACGCCTGCAACCCCGGCAACTTTCAGACGTTGTACAAACGTCTCAGTCATGTTCCTAGTATTCACGAAAACAAGGGTTGTAGTGTGGGCCTCGACTAGTTCCTTGATTCTATCGATATTGTGGTCCAGGACCTCCTTGACAGGTATTGATGTGAATCTTGGAGTGGGGAGGATGATGTCCAGATCTAGCTTCCTTGACCCAGAAATCTTGGCTATCGAGACTCTCTGTTGATTTCCTTGGTCCTCCCTGGAATCACTGGCAACTAGGAACTCTGCTACTTCACTAAGTGGCTCCATTGTTGCACTAATACCAATCCTCTGAACATCGGAGTCCACTACTGAGTCCATAAGTGCAAGACTCAGAGACAAATGTGTACCTCTTTTTGTAGGCACAAGGGAATGCATCTCGTCGACAATTAACCATTGCAAGTCATTCAGAAGTGGGCGGAACCGCTTCGATGCGAGGGCGAGGGCTAATGATTCTGGAGTAGTAATCAGAATGTGAGGGGGTTTCCTCAGCATCCTCTCCCTTTCTTTCTGGGGCGTGTCACCGGTTCTGAGTCCTACTTTGATTTCCTGGGCCCTACCAGGTAGGAATCTCTCCTTTATTTCTGTAAGAGGCCCTATGAGATTCTTCTGAATATCGTTTGCTAGAGCCTTTATCGGTGAGATGTAGATACATTGCACAGTATCTGTTAGCTTACCCTCTAGTGATTTCCGAACCAAGTCGTCAATAATTGAAAGGAAGGCCGTCAATGTCTTACCAGAGCCAGTGGGTGAGCATAGTAACAGGTGCTCTCCCGACAGAATCTGAGGAATAGCAACTTTCTGGGGCTCAGTGAAATCGGGAAACTTGTCTTGAAACCAATTTCTCACAGGAGGTGAGAGTTGTTCCAGAATATCCTCGGTCTCAGAAATATCAGAGACATACGTAATTTCTGGCATTTTTTACAAACCACCTTGCGTTTCAGGCTATCGATTGCATAAATGAATGCTTCTCAGAAAATCGTCCTAAATTGGCTTATTGTGGCGGAAAAACTAGTCATGGCTACTCAATCGAGACAATAGCCCTTGTCACTAGGATGGCTTGAAAACCACGATTGGTTGTCGTTGGCCATATGGACGACAAAGGAAGGATGCCGAGATTATCCTCCCTGCTCCGCAGGAGGGGAATTGTGCTCCCATCTTTCGAGATATATGGCGGCGTTTCTGGACTGATTGACTACGGGCCGGTCGGAGCCAGAATTAAGCGGCGCGTAGTTAATTCATGGATTGAGCACTGGGGCAAGGTTCCGAATGTGGTGGAAATTGATTCGCCGACGATTACCCCCGAGTCAGTTCTTGTTGCAAGCGGTCATGTTGGCGAATTCAATGACAAAATGTCTGAGTGCAAATCCTGTGGTGGGGCATTCAGAAGTGATCACCTTCTTGACGGCCTCCACGACAACCCGGAGATCCTGGATTCTTCGGATCTTGATGAGTTTATTTCGACGAATGGGGTGAAGTGCCCCAGTTGTGGTTCCCAGGACTGGTCAGGGGCCAGTCCGATGAATTTGATGTTTCAAACGAGTATTGGTGCAATGGGGGGTTCGAGGGCTGCTTACATGAGACCAGAGACTGCGCAGGGGATGTTCATGCTTTATCCAGCACTCTACAGACATTTCAGACAGAGGTTACCATTTGGGGCAATGCAAACTGGAAAGGGGTACAGAAACGAAATCAGCCCTCGTCAGGGAATGATTCGTCTCAGGGAGTTCAATATGGCAGAATTAGAGTACTTCATTGACCCGGAAAACCCACCATCCACTGATTTGAGCAGATGGCAAAGAAGAATCAGCATGCTACCCGATCCCGATGGCCCCCACTCGAGTGAGATAGAGACCACTATCGAAGAAGCGTTCGAGACTGGAATTGTTAAGCATCCAACTGTGGCTTGGTTCCTAGCTATGACGATGCAATTCCTTGAAGATGTCGGGATTGATCCCGAGAAAGTTAGATTCAGGCAGCACGCTAGTACTGAGATGGCTCATTACGCATCTGACTGCTGGGACTGCGAACTCAGTGGTGAGCACGGGTGGATTGAAGTTGTTGGGATAGCCAATAGGACGTGTCACGATTTGGAGTCTCACGAGAAGTATTCCAAGTCCGGGCTATTGAGGGGATGGAGGAACTTCGAAGCCCCCGTCAATGAGAGTCGTGAGACTCTCAAGCCAGTGGGTTCGGTGATCGGGCCTGCTTTCAAGGAAAGGGCTTCGGACGTTGCAGAAGCATTATCTGAACTGACTGATTTGCCTGAAATCATCCCCTTTACACTCACACTTGCTGATGGCACTACAGTAGAAATCGAAGAGGGGATGGTGACAAGATTTCTTCAAGAGTCGGTAGTTTCCGGCGAGTACTTCACACCGCACGTAATCGAGCCGGCATTCGGGATAGACAGAATCATCTGGCATATCCTCGATCACAACTATCTTGAATCGGAGAAAGAAGGAGAGGAGTACACTATCTTGGCTCTGGAACCTTCTGTGGCACCTTATGATCTAGTGGTGTTGCCTCTTTTCGACAAGGACGGAATGGGAGCAATGGCAAGAGAGGTTTTGGAACGGATTGGCTCAACTTCTGGCATTTTCGCTGAAATTGACACTAGCAGATCGATCGGGAGAAGGTACGCAAGATCAGATGAGATTGGTGTCCCTTGGGCTGTTACAGTTGATCACCAATCTCTTGATGACGGCACATTGACAATCAGAAGAAGGGATGACCAGAGGCAGGTTCGTGTTGACATCGATACTCTGATTGAGAGGCTAACTTCGAAATCTCTGCAATCCCTATTCTAGGCTAATCTTCAAGTGTCGCCGAGGGCATCTATGTCTGTGGAAGGAGGCATCAGACCAGATGACTGGACAGAGCGATACCGCCCTACCACACTATCGGAGATGGAAGGGAACGGAGACAAGTTGAGAAGGGTCAAGTTGTGGTTAGATAGCTGGACTGCGGGAAAGGTGCCGAAAAAGAGGGGTTTACTTCTTTCCGGTCCACCAGGTGTCGGTAAGACCACCCTAGCACATGCATTGGCCAAAGAAAGAGGGTGGACGGTTGTTGAACTGAATGCTTCTGAGCAAAGGAATGCAGCTGCGATAAGAGGGTCGGCAACGAGGGGATCTCAGAATTTCTCGCTCGAACATTTCTCAATGGAATCCGCTGCGACAAGTAGGACGGTGATCCTGCTTGACGAAGTGGACCATCTCAGTGGGGGATTCGCCAAGGTCTCTGAGGAGCGTATTGAGAAGACTATGGGGGCCGAGGATGATGGGGCTGTTTTGAGGGGCGACTCTGGCGGCAAGGCAGAGCTTCTCAACCTACTAAAAAATACCAAAAATCCAGTCATAATGACCTGCAATGACCCAATGAGGTTATGGGGACGGGGTGGAAATTGGAGATCCAACAGAGATAGGGTTCTGAGAGTCTCGGAGAATGTCATTTTCGAGAGGGTGGATCGGTCTGACCTTAGGAGAATAGCGCTCAGAGTTCTGGATTCTGAGGGAGTCGGCATCGATCCCGAGTCTCTTAATGCTCTAATCGACGGAAATCCGGGCGATCTCAGAGCCCTAGTCAGGGATCTGCAGTCGCTTTCATGCGTAGTTGACGGTCACATAGAAATGAGTTCGGTACAAGACCTCTCGGATTCAGTCGTAAGAGACTCGCAGATCAACGTTTTCAACTCCCTAAAGAGAGCATACACGACCCGATCGGGCGCGAGTATTTCCAAGATTGTCCGGAACTCCGACAAGGATCCGGATGAGATGTTGGCTTGGTTCGCTTGGAACAATCAATCGATAATGGCAGCTTCCAGTTTGGAGGCGGTTTCAGGGGCTATGTGCAAATCGGATTCATTTCTTGCCACAAAATTCACCAATCGGGCATTCAGGTCCTGGTACTGGGGTTCAGCACTGCCTGCCCAAGCCATAGCTTCTGGATCGAAGGCGGAAAGTGAGAATGAGGTGTTCGTCAGTTTCCCGGACTTTCTAAGGAGGGGTGGCGAGTCTTGGCGGACAGGGAGTCTGATTTCCAGTCTTTCTGGTGAATTTGGGGCGAGTCGCTCGTCGATTAGAGAAGACCTGTGGCCGACTCTGCTCGCAATCCATAATTCGAGCCTAGGTGGATCTGAGAATGACTTTAGCGTGGCAAAGAGGATCGGCTTGTCCGCAGAGGATCATCTTGCCATGCACGGGATTCCAAAATCTAGCAAGAGTGCAAAAGAGATAATGGAATTATTCGAGGAAGAAGGACCTGGTGAGAGTGCTGAAATTATAGTATCGAAGCCCCCCGATGATCAAGTCGAAGATGAAACCCAGCCGACCCTAGATAGATTCGGCTAGTCTGACTCCCAAGTCTTTGGATGTAGGAGAACCAGAACTGTGAGAAGTTCAAGTCGACCTAGCCACATCAGCATAGTGGACGCAAGTAGGGAGGGCGTGCTCATGGCAGCCCATGATGCAGCGGCTCCGGAGGGGCCGAAATCACCCAATGCAGGGCCCGTATTACCTAGTAATGAGATGGAGACAGATAATACGTCATCCATGTCTAGATTTGGCTCTAGGAAAGAAATGGTCAGCATGGAGGCAGTGACTAAGACCATCCAGGAGCTGACCATTCCCAGAATAATCCAGACCCTTTCCTCGTCGACTACGGAACGATTGAATCTAATCGCAACAACCCTCCGTGGCTGAATTATTTTCATTACTTCTCTCTTAGCCAGTTCGAATGCAATTCTGATACGAAGAACCTTGAGACCGCCTCCGGTAGACCCCGCACTGGCACCGATAATCATCAAGAGGAGCAAAACAAACTGACTGAAGACAGGCCAATCGGAGAAGTCGGCACTAGAAAATCCAGTACTGGTAATCGAAATGGCCTGGAAAATGGAGTGCCGGATTGATTCCAATAAACCATAACCCAGATCATCTGAGCGATAGATGTTTATCGCCATTGCAACCCATGCAATGAAAACAATTAGCAGATATGTCCGGAGTTCTTCATCCTTCCAGATGTCGTTTGATCTGCCCGAGAATGCAAAATACAGTAGGCTGAAGTTAATGCACGTAAGTAGCATGAAAACCATTACGATCGATTCAATGATGGCGTCATTGAAGTGCATAATCCCCCCATCGGTGGTTCCAAAACCACCGGATGGCATTGTCGTTAGAGCATAGTTTATCGAGTCAAAAGAACCCATCTTTGTAAACTGAAACAGCAGAACTGCCTCTAGGAGCGTGAGACCGACGTAAATGGCCCATAGTTTCCGAGCTGTTCCCTCTAGAGTCGTTCCAAGATTCGAGACCGAGGGGCCGGTTAGTTCGGCCCTGGCTAGCGCCATCCCTCCACCGAGAGCCCTTGAGAAAATTAGGAGCCCTAGCATAATTACCCCCATTCCACCGATCCACTGAGATATTGAGCGCCAAAGAATGAGGCTTTTCCTCTGACTACCCAGGCAGTCTCCCTGAAATTCGTTGATTCCGGCTAATCCAGAGCCACAAACAGGACTAGTGGCTGGGTCTACAAGTGAGGCACCGGTGGTCGTAAAACCTGACATTGACTCGAACCACGAATGTAGTAGGCCGTACAATATCTGACTAATCGAATTCTCGTGACCGGGGTCCCAATATTCGCCGAATGGGCCATGGAACATCCCCCCCAGCCAAAGAGGCAAAGCGCCCACAATTACCACAGGAATCCACCCCAAGGCGACTGAGGCAAATGCCTCCCTGTCCCTTACCCTTGCAGAAGGGTCAGAAACACGAGAATAGCGAACGAGTGCGTATCCGACAGTAATAGAAATCAGGGTAGGAATTGCAAATGTACGGATTGCGGGCTCTAGGCCCTCGGAATAAAGGCTGTAGAATCCAACAACGACCAAAGGCAATGAAACCAAACCAATGGTCCATCCAAGAACTAGGCTAACAACCTCCCAGCGCATACTAACTCCGTAGTGACTCCTCGGCCTTCCCTACATCGTCAATTTCTAGAATTAGGTAGATTCGGTCGCCTTCTTCCAAGGAGCCAATTTTGCCTTCTACGATATGGTGGAAGTCCCCATCCGCACCCATCCTCTCTAGCATCACAAGATTCGCCCCAATAATGCCCTCAACTTCGTCCAATTCTTTGCCCATAAGTGAGTTGCCGGGGTTGATTTCAGCAGACATTGAGACCAGGGACGGAATTCTTGGAATTGGTTCGTAAAGGCCGGGGACATGCATGTGGATTGCCTTGAGAATCGACTTCACGGCTACTCTACGCTTGCTGACAGGCCTAAGCCCAATTCTCTGTATAGCCTCCACAAGTGCTCTGTCCTTCAGAATCAATCCAGTCCTAGAAACGCCTTTGTCAAAGGTCCTCATTGCGATTGAAATATTGAGATTGTCATCACTCAGAGTAGAAATGGCAATATCATGATCCTCTACAGCGAGCTCCCTGAGCAAGTCCTCGTCCTGAGGGTCACCGTGAATCACATCGAGACGCTTGTTTACTCCTATTCGTGAGCCGACTATTGCATTTGCTGCATCCAAGTCGGGCTCGATAATCACTACATTCGAACCTTTGCTGAGATAGTGCTCAGCCAGTTTGCTCCCAAAGCTTGTTGCGCCGAAAACAGCAACCCTGGGCTTCTCTGGCATCTCTGAGTCCACATCTCCAACCATTCTTGCGACCTCTCCGAAGAATTTCGTCGCGCCAATGACGAAAACCAGCATGTCGTCTACCTGGATGATTTCATTCCCAGAAACTATCCGCCCCTTGTTGCCTTGTCCTTTCATCGCGATAATCCTAGGATAGTCGGGGTCTGAACGAGATCTAGAGTTTGCATCTCCAGTTGTCGAACCGATCAATGGCGAGTCTATCGATACGCTAGATTCGACAATCCATGCATTGTCACCCAGGGGGATAATGTCAGAAAGCGAAGGTGCGACCAAACCGGAAATCAATTGTTCGACAACATCGGTGGAGGGTGAGACGACGAAGTTTGTTCGAGCCCAGTTCTCCAATGGCCCCGCCCCCCTGGTAGGATGTGTGATTTCAGAATCGCGAACATTGGCTATCGTAATCAATCCAGAAGCGGTTCTATCACCTACCTGCTCACTGAATACTCGTTTTGCAAATGCACAACCCAGAATATTCACGTTGTCATCGTTTGTGGCAAAAACGATAATTTCTGCGTCGCTGATACCGGCCCTTACCAATGAGTCCCTAGAGAGTGCGTTTCCAGTAATCAAGAGGCAATCCAAAGATTGCGAGTCACTAATTGCATTGGGATCAGGGTCAATCATCGCTACGCCCCTCTTCTCACCTCGTAGCGCGGCGGCGACACCCCGGCCGACCTCGCCGGCACCTGCGATAATGACTCGCATTCAGCCAAATGAATATGTGAATTGGATATAATCCTGCGCCATGACTGGAAAATTGAGAAAATTGCCTTTTTCTGCACTATTCCTCGGAATCGACTAACTTTCCCCTGATTCTACTGTCTGCCTTGGATTTGATTATCTCCGCTTGCCGTATCGTTCTCCTATACGCCTGTCTTGCAGAAGGGGTGAGTCCGGATGGCAGCCATGATTCCTGGGCAGGGAACCAAGACCACGCCACAATGGGGGCAACTAGTGCCAGAGTCGGTGGGAAGAAGACTGTGAGAACTGTGGCAAGAATCAGAGCAGAGCGTGCGATGGAAGCGTAAACTACTGGTCGGAATCTACTGTTTTCGATCATTCTGGATCCCTGCCATGTAGTAATTGATGCATGACCAAGACAGGTTACCACAGTGAGAAGCAACGCCAAGACTATGTTTTGTATGCTGAAACCAGTTCCCTCCCACACTACTGGGTCGAATAATCGGACGTTTAGATGAGCCGAACGCATTGCCCCAAAACCCAACCCGAGTGTCCAACCATATGGGGCACAGGCCCTCAATCCAACGGTTCTAGAGCGACCAAGTACGAATAGCGTGAATGAAGACTCGGCCAGAGCGATCACTAGTGCGATAGCACTAATCGAGATGATGTTCTGAGTCTCATTTCTGACTTCTGATAGTATCAGGGCATCAATGGCTGAAGCGGCCAAGACCCCTGAAATTATCCCATATAGCAAAGTCTTAACGGCCCCAGACAAGTCGTAGAATCCTGTCATTTTTGCTATAGTTCCCCTCCAACCGACGTATATCCCCAAAAGACCGATTGCGATGGCAACCTGCATCTCCCACAACTCGATGGGAGCTTCAGCCATATCCCCCCCATGACGGGTTCCCTTTCAGTACAGCGGATATTAGACGGCCTGCATCTCACTTGGTGGCCAGACAATGTTCAAACCACACGATTGGTGCCGAAACTCATGGCGCTAGAGGGATTCAAGCATAGAGTTCTGGGTTCGATAGGTCTTCTGAAGGGAAAGAGGAAGATTGACGAAGATACCGTCAAGGACCTCAGCAAATCACTCAGAAGGGCACTTCTGGAGGCTGATTTCAATGTTAGGCAGGCTAAGGAGCTCACAGAGCGAGTCGAAAGAGGAATGGTCGAGGAGGAGCCTCGTCCGGGAGTTAAACTAGAGACCCATGCAATGAATCTGATTTACACAGAGATGGTTAGGATTCTTGGCCCTCCTAGGGAAATCAAACCTCACAATCAGACTGTACTAATGGTTGGACTGTATGGTCAGGGCAAAACCACAACTACTGCCAAACTAGCAGATTGGTGGAGGAGGAGCCATGGTGCAAAGGTAGCGGTCATAGAGGCAGATGTTCACCGCCCGGGGGCATTCGAGCAATTGAGTCAGATGCTTGAAGGGACTGGTGTAGAAGTTTACGGGGAGCCGGGTTCTAAGATTGCAGCGGAAATTGTCAGGAATGGCCTGAAGAAAGTGGGAACTTCTGATGTCGTGATCATAGATACTGCTGGGAGGGACAGCCTTGATGGGGAGTTGAAGGATGAGTTGCTCGAGATTGCCCGGATTGCAAATGCCTCTGAGAGATTCCTAGTCATTGATGCCCAGGTTGGACAGGCTGCTGGCCCAATGGCCGAAACATTCCACGAGCTAGTGGGCGTTACTGGAACCATAGTGACCAAGTTAGATGGTACTGCAAGAGGTGGTGGTGCTCTAAGTGCTGTTTCAACCACTGGTGCTCCGATTGTCTTCGTTGGAGAGGGGGAGAAGATAGGCGATATCGAGAAGTTCGAGTCTGATAGGTTCATTTCACGATTGCTGGGTATGGGCGATATCAAAGGACTAATCGATCTAGCCCCGGAGGATCTGGATGAGCAAGAAGCAATGCGCTTGACGAAGAGGCTGATGTCAGGCAGATTCACGCTCACGGACATGTATGCCCAGATGGAAATGATGAGTAAGATTGGGACGCTGGACAAGGTACTCTCGCATTTGCCCGATACGATGTTCGGCGGCATGGGGAACATGGGGGTGGCTCAGAAGAGGCAGATGCAGGCAAATCTCGACAAATATCGAATTGTTATGGACTCGATGACGCAAGAGGAAAAGGATGACCCGCTTCTACTCAAGTCAAGTAGGATTAGGCGTATTGCTCGAGGATCGGGTTGTAAGGAAAAGGAGGTCAAGGAGCTGCTAACGCAGTGGAATAGGAGCAAGAAGATGATGCGAGGCTTCAGGGGAGACAGGAAGATGAGGCGTCAAATGCAATCTATGATGGGGATCGATGACGACCTCGATCTGGGGTGATTTGCTGGAAAGGTGGTTCGCGATCATTGGCCATAGGGCGCCTAGTTCGGGAGCTCTGAACCTGAATGACCTCGCTGGTTCTGGAGGGCGAATGGACGTACTTGCGAGGGCGGTTAATTCAGCACTTTTCGTATCACATGGAATTAGGAAAGATAGTCATGTTTTGCTCCACCTGATGGGTGGCGATGGTCCAAGCAGGAGGATTTGGTTCAATGGTTCCTCTCTTGCCGGGGTTAGGCCTGACGAGAGATCTATTTCTGGCCAGATTAAGGGGATTATGAAGGAGACAGTCCCTCCCAGAGGTCGTTTCAGAGAGTTCAGCAGCGGAATTCTACACTCTGGAGGAGGTATTGAACAGACGGTCGGAGAATGGTCTGCTAGGGGTGTTTGCCCCATTATTCTGGATGCCAATGGAAGTGATTTCTCCGATGTCCCCTCTTCGGTGGATCTGGGTTTCATCATCTCCGATGACAAACCATTGACCGACCTTGATACTCAATCACTCAAGGGGGCTGTTTCCCTTTCACTGGGGGGAAGGTGGCTTCAGGGGCACTCGTGCATTGCCATTCTTCACTATCTTCTTGATGGGAACTAGAACCAGTCTGGCATCCCATCCTCCCCCATCTTGTTGGATGCTTCCATCACAGACTGCGGCACCCCTAGTGGATGGTTCTGGGGCCAGCTTGCTAGTGGTGTCAACGCCGCCTTTCCGTTAATCACAGCGTTGCAATCAGTCATTTCTAGATCCTCGTCCTCTATTCTGGCCGCACCGACCTCGAAAGACACCCCCATGGGACCATTTTGTAGCATGTCTGTTGCATTGTGATACCATCTAGCACCTAGTGGGACTGTCTGGAAGGCGCCCCCCCATGCCTCCGGGACATTCAGGTTCAGAAACAGGTTACCTTGCAGAAACCACGACCTTATTGAGTCGGGGGCGGAATCCACTGGTGGTACTTTCTTGGACCCCTGTGGCCTCAGTAGGTTTTCTGGTTTCTTTGACACTAATCTGGAAAGCCGATCAATTACATCCAGCGTCGCACCTATGGAATCGGAGTAGTCCTCGTTCGAGTAGGTAGCTAGGCTTACAGAGAGTGACGGCAGGCCGTACAGAGCGGCCTCACGGGCTGCAGAAACGGTCCCGGAGTGAAGTACGTCGACAGATAGGTTCGGCCCCCTGTTGATGCCTGAGATGCACATCCATGGCTCGATCTCCGGCACCCATGCCCTCAGGCCCCCGTCTATCGCGACAATGACGCAGTCGCATGGGGACCCATCCAGGGAGAAGACACGGAGCGGGGCCGCCTCATTGACACGGATCTTATCGGCTATGTCAGTGTGCTCCTGGAATGCCATGTCATCACGAAGTGTGAGTTTCATCCCCACTGCGGATTGCTCGGTTAGCGGAGCGAGGATTACTACTGGGTGGCCCCTCTCATTCAGGGATGACGCCAATTCCTGCAGCCCTAGGGAGTGGATGCCATCGTCATTCGTCAGGAGCAATGGGAATGTCATCGTCATCCCGTCCGGAAATCATGTTATGAAACCGATTCACTGGAATTCTGTCTCGTCTCCTGGAGAGTGACCATGATTGCTCCAGTCATCATCATCAAGCCGCCGGCTACAGTGGGCAGCCCTATCACGACCTCGTCGGTCCACAGCCATCCGATTATCGCGCCGAGGACCGGTTCCATCAGCAAGGCGATCGACACGACGATTGGTGGAATCCACCGAAGTACGGTGTTAACCCCGGTGTGTCCGCATAGCCCGGGACCCAAAGACAGGTATGCGACCCATGCTATCCAAATTTGATCGGACCAACCAGTCAGTGAGTCGGATGGCTCAATGGATGAAAACGAGGATCCCTCGAAGAATACCGTCGCGAATGAGAGCCAAATCCCCGCTGCCGTGGTTACGGGGAATGCGTAAATGAAAATCGGCATGCCCCTCTCCGACCTGAGGTGCCTGCCAACCAGGATGTACCCGACCACTGTGACTGCCCCAGCGAATGCTGCAAGGTCCCCCACAAGCGAGACTTGGCCACCGTCACCGAGGTCGATAAGGGAGAGCGTAGCACCTCCGAAACCCAAGACCACCCCCGTAATGTGGCCTCTGCGGACGACCTCGCCCAAGAATGGCATAATTGCCACGACCACCAATGGGTGCGTGTTGACGAACAGGAGGCTGTGTACTAGGCTGGTGTTGTCCAATGACCAGACCCAGCTGCCGAAATGAGCTGCGAGGAAGAGGCTCGAGGCTAGGATTAGTCGGGCGTCATTGCGGTTTATCTCGAAGTCGGAGGTGCGGAGGAACTGGTAGATGAATCCGGGGAGGAGGACTAGAGCGGTCCCTTGCATCCTCCAAGAAGCACGGAGGAGCGGGGGCACCTCGGACATCTCCTGAAGCACAATGCCAGCACTGGACACTGCGAGGACGGCTACAGACAGAGTCAGCCATGCTGCCGCCGGGGGTGCCTTGGAGTCCGCCATGGTCAGTCCGCCAGCTCGGCATCCATTACCCCAGTGCTCTTCTTTGGCGCCTTGGCAGGGCCTCTGACCTTAGTGGGCTTGGGTGGGACGCCTCCCGAGGCGCCGCCCCCGATGATCCCGGCCTTGCTGAAAAGTGCGTATACTATGACCCCCAGCAGCACGTTGATCAACACGAAACCGCCTAGTCTAGCGAAAGGCCACCACGAGTAGAGGGAGAGCGCTTGCCCACCGACAGAAATCTCATCCAGGACTGCTAGGACAGCGGCCTCGACCCCGTAGAATGCCTCCCCGGTTAGTGCGCCTGCTGCTATCATGAAGGTCAGTAGCAGCATCTGGGCGCTCTTCTTCTCAGCCGCTGGTCCCCCTTCCTCGGCTCTCACCGACTCTACCACGGGCTTGAGCCTGCGCTCCTCCCACCATGAACGGTATGCCCCTCCGATCAGCATGGGGAATGTCGCTGGAGTGGGCAGGTACATGCCCAGTCCGAATGAGGTGCCCATCCCTGTGGCCCATTCGGCGAATGCCCCAAGGGCCATTCCGATTAGCAGAGCGCTCCAATTCCCTTGTCCCTCTGCCAGTATCGTGGTGAAGTACGCGAATGCGTTTGCTTGTGGGGCTAGGAGTTCTATGGTCCCATCGGCAAGCAGCTTGGAGAGGAATATTGCGACCCCTGCACCTAGGATCGCCCCTGGGACTACGCCCATGATATTGCCCTTTGATATGTGATATGGCCTGTTTCCGATGTATAGGCTGTTCTTGTAGTCGCCGACCACGGTCCCGCTCATGCTGATTGCCGAGCCGAAGACGGTGGTGCCGACAAGGGACATCAGTATCGATTCCTCCTTGGTCAGCCCAACATCTAGGTTCAGGAAGACCATTAGGAGGATCAGGAGCACTATGAACGAGGTCCCCGAGACGGGCTCTATCCCAGTCTCCCCCATCACTCGGACGGCGATGGCACCCAGGAGGAATGTCGTTGACAGGAGGACCATCGAGAATATCAGCGAGGGAACTACTGGATACCCACCCAGAACGAAGATGGCCGTGATCGCGATGAATGATATCAGCATGAAGACTGGGATGTGGTATAGTGGCCATTCGTACCACCCCTTTCCATCGACGAACTCCTCCCCCTGCTCTCCGGAGAATGCCTGGGTGATGTCGCCGAATATCCCGATGAAGGTCGGGGCCATCTTGAACAGCCCGAGGAAGCCCCCCCCTAGTATCGCACCAATAGCGACGGTTCGGACGATTGAGCCGAATGCCTCCCACTGGACGATGGGGCCCAGTTGGGTGATGTTGACGTATACCCCCTGGCCGGGATCGTACACTGGGACGTCCTGGAGGACGGCTAGCGGAATGAGCCAGAACCATGCCAATATGGCCCCCAGGTTCACCAGGAGGGCGGCTCTGAACTTCATGAACCAGCCTATTGCGAAGAGTGTGGGGCTGATCTCTATACCGAGGAAAGTGTATGACATCGGGTTGCCCTGCTCGTAGGTCGTGATTCCGTTGTAGGGGGCATAATGCCCCTCAGCGAGCTCGCTGGGCTGGTGGATCCACCTCTCCGTGTATACCGAGGCAAGCCCCCACCTCTCCCCTGACAGGGTCATTGCGAACCAGTCTGCTATGCTGCTTGGGACTCCCGAGATCTTCTTCGACCACCTGATTGGGTAGTCGATGACGAACATCAGGCCCATCGTGAGGATGGTCCAGATTCCAACGGTCCGCAGTGAGTCGCGAGCGGCCTCGGCGGATCCTGAGCTGACGTCGGATGAGATGTCCAGCATCTTCAGAGTGGCCTCGAAGCCCGGCATGGGTAGCGGGTCCTCGACCAGCCAGACTCGTCTGAAGATGATGAAGTACATCACTCCGAGGAAACCGGCGAACATGGATGCGGTGATTCCGATGAATGCCAGGTTGAGGGTGTCCACGGAGCCTATCAGGTGCCCGTCCCCGACCTTGTAGTCCTCGGAGTACGCGAGGAGGAAAATGGCTGGGAATGTGAAGATGAATCCAATCGAGGCATTGGTCGCCCCGGTGGTGGCACTGGTTGCGATGTTTACCTCCGATGGGGACCACTGAAGGGCCATCCCAAGCAGGTAGGCAACGTACCAAGCGGCTGAAACAGCTAGCCCGATTTTGAGGCCGATGTAAGCAGTCACCCCGCTGAAGACGGCCCCCACCAGTATTCCGATTAGCACCTTCCGTGTGTCCCAGTGGCTTATCTCGAAAGACTCGTTGAGGTTCTTCTCCTCCAGGTACTGCTCCAGTAGCCCGGTGTTCAGGTTGTTGTACATGTCCTCGTCGAGCCATGTCAGGGTTCCCGACTCGATGGCCTCGAGTCCCGAGGCGGTTACGGGTTGCCTGTAGGCCGAACGCTCGACGTCTGACATGTCTCTCGTTCTGAGCGTACGAGAACGACGCTTATACTTCTCGCGACCGAGGGGGCGCAATGTGGAGAAAAGCGACTAGTGGTCGCGGCTGATCTTGAACCTTCCCATGGCTTCCATCCACTGGATCTCCCCTCCGGACTGGAGGTTCATCCCCTCCTCGACGGGTAGGATGAGTGTCTGGTAGGTCTTGTTGTCCATGGCATGGACCTCGTTCCCCTGTAAGTGGGTGATTATTGCAGACCCCTTCTCTATCATTGGGATTTGGATGGTGTCCGTGACGGTCCCGACGTGCGATCGCTTCTGGCCGGTGAAGATGTCCTCGAGCTCGATCCTCGCCTTCGCAGAGCCGTGCTTACCGGGTTTGGACTTGGACATGCTTAGTATCTTGTAGGCGCCTTCCTCTATGGCCACGTATCTTCCTACCTTCAGAGTCCTGATCTCGGCTCTAGTCGTGCCAGGCATATCCCCCTTGTCCGATGGGGGACTTATCAGCATTGGGTTGTGGCCCCGAGCCGGGTGCCGGGTGGTCCCCGGCCCGGGGTTACGTTTTACCGATCCTAGGATCAGTCGTCCTTTCGTCGCCCTAGCATGGCAGCGCCAAGCAGGGAGACGACAGCTAGCACGGAAGCGAAGCCTGGAGTGAATCCGGGCGCCTTCTGTTCGTCTAGCTTCATCGAGTCAGCCCTGTTGTCCTCGTCGTCAAGGGCGTCGCAGATTCCATCGCCGTCGAAGTCAGATGGCACGGAGGCCGCGTTCTTCGAGTCCGTTCCGCAGGAGTACTCGTCTCCGTCCAGCACGCCGTCGCCGTCATCGTCGTCGTCGGCGTTGTCGCCGGTTCCGTCGCCGTCGGTGTCGTCCCACTCAGCTGCGTCGGTCGGTGCCCAGTCGTCTGCGTTGAGCACGGAGTCGCCGTCGATGTCGGAGTCGGAGTTGTCGCCGACGTTGTCCCCGTCGGTGTCCAGCCACTCGTTCTCGTTCATCGGGAACGCGTCGTCGGAGTTCAGGTAGCCGTCCTCGTCCCTGTCTGCGTCTGCCACGTCGCCGATTCCATCGCCGTCGTAGTCCCTCTGCTCGTTCGCGTCGGTGGGGAACGCATCCAGTCCGTCTGGGGTTCCGTCGTTGTCATCGTCGGGGTCTGCGTTGTCGCCCACTCCGTCCATGTCAGCGTCCGCAGTCTCACTGGCGTCCAGTGGGAAGGCATCGGACCCATCGTCCACGCCGTCACCGTCGTCGTCGGTGTCGGCATTGTCGCCGATTCCGTCGCCGTCGGTGTCGTACTGCTCGCAA
>Ga0208765_1000074_pt1 | contig 55114 bp, 51 predicted proteins | sample ETNtaG_2_FD_185783 | JGI IMG/M metagenome (GOLD analysis project Ga0208765, IMG submission 185783) | Marine microbial and viral communities from oxygen minimum zone, Eastern Pacific Ocean - ETNP201406SV203 (SPAdes) (version 2) | ecosystem: Environmental > Aquatic > Marine > Oceanic ...
GTGCCACCATCGCAGTTTCTGCCTCGTCTGGGTTCCCCGTCTTAATTTGGTCAAGCAATAACAGGTGCTGTTCTCTGTTGTCTTGACTGTCAGGTATCGGATAAGCCGCAAAGCTGCGGATAGAAATACCCCTGTTCCAAATGCTGTCAAACATGTCGAGCAGGATCCCATTACCGGTTTGGACGACGATAGTTCGATGGATAGTTCGATTGGCGTGAAAGTGTTCTTCCTTGTGGATGGATTTCAAGCCCATCTCCGATCTAACCGCTGTTTCAATGTTCTGTGCTTGCTCTTGAGAAAGCGCTCCGGCTAAGAGTTTGGCTGCGAAACCTTCGACAGCCTCTCGGGCGAGGTACAGGTCTTGAATTTCTTTTTCGGTAATGTCGCGGATCTGGAAACCACCGCGCCCGGCCGCCTCCAGCACGCCTTCGCGCTCAAGTCGCAAAAACGCCTCTCGGACCGGGGTACGGCTGACATCGATCTGACTGGCGATGGTTTCCTGAATCAGACGCTCACCGGGCACAATCTCACCCGACAGGATCGCAGAGAGGATCTGTTCATAAACGTCATCGGCCAGTCGGGTTCGTTTTCGGTCAAGTCGCGTAAACATCGGGATAATTTTCGGCAGTGTGTCTCAGTGTTTTGGATTACGTTAGACTGACGAGATTATGGTAATCATGTCAACCTCAGGCGGTGGCCGGTTTGAGAAGATCGGGTCCTACGTCCGGGCTAAACGTATTGGTCCATTCGTCTATGTAGCCGGCACAACAGCCATTGAGCCCAGTGGAAAACTGCATGCCCCGGGAGATACCTACGCCCAGACGATTTACGCGTTTGACCGGATCACCGATGCACTGACTCGCGTGGGTGCTGAGGTTAAGCATGTGGTGAGAACCCGGGCCTATCTCGCGGATATGAAAGAGGCCGGCGGCTTCGTTCGAGCACATGGGGAGATTTTCGCAGGCATCGAGCCCGTTAGTACTGCGGTTGAGGCCGGATTGACGACTCCAGGCATGATGGTAGAAATTGAAGTAGATGCCATCATTCATGATGTGGATGGCCAGATAACAATCGACGGTACCTGATTTATTCGGCGCTTTGATTGCATTGGCTAGGAATGTCAGGTCACGGGGTCTGACCGGCACCAAAAAAAGCGGCTGCCGAAGCAGCCGCCATTAACTTTGGGTTATTAACTGATCAACCGAACCACCAGCGCTCGGCATTTTTGTTTCCGTCGAATTCCCAGTTTGAGGCGATATTTTCTGGACGCTTAACCTTGTCGGAACTGGCATGGCCATAGGCAGAGAATATGGGAATAATTACGCTGCAGTTGTCGTGCACAATGCGCTGCATCTCGACATACATTTCGCGGCGTTTGGCATCATCAAGCTCTGATCTTGCCTGCGGCAGTAATTCCTCAAAGCGCGGATTATTGAAGAAGGTTTCAGACCAGCCGGTGGCGATTGCATTTTTAGAGTACACCTGGCTGAACATCCAGTCTTCTGTCGGGCGGCCGCCCCAGTAAGACGCACACCAGGGATCGACCAACCAAACATTAGACCAGTAACCGTCATCAGGTCTGCGTACCACCTCGATGTTGATACCCGCTGGACGGGCTGTTTCCTGGAACAAAACGCACGCATCATCTGAGTTCTGAAAGGCCGTGTCCGCTACCGCGATTTGCAGATCAAGCGAGGATCGCCCGGCCTCCTTCATGTAGTACTTGGCTTTGTCGAGATCATAGTCCCGCTGCGGGATCTCCTCATTGGTCGCCCGGTAACGATTGGCCGGCCCGATGGGAATGTCGTTACCCAGAGACGCATAGCCAAACCAGATCTTTTCCAGCCATTCCTGGCGATCGATCGCATGCTTGAGTGCCATGACTACATTGTTGTCGTTAAATGGCGACACATTGTTGAGCATGGGCAGCGTGCAGTGTTGATTGCCGTTGGTATAGAACACCTCGATCCCCGGTCTTTTTGCCAGGCGACCTGCAGTCGCCGCCGCGGGGGATGTGATTACGTCGAGCTCATCGGACATCAGCCCGTTTTCTCGAGCGCCAGTATCAGAGATGAACAGCGTTTCAACCGAATCGAAGTGGGCCCGACCAGCCTTCCAATAGTTAGGATTACGAACAGTCAGCGTACGGACACCGGGATCGAATGACTCCAGTTTGTAGCCGCCGGTTCCAAGCCCGGACTGCGTGTCTATAGTTCCGTCATCGTTGGCAGGACAGATTCCGAGGTGATAATCCGACATCAGATACGGAAAGTCCGCGTTGGGGCCTTCCAGCACCATCATAACCTGATGGTCGCCGTGTGCCATGATGTCGGTGATCTGCGCGACAATGCCTTTGGCTGCGGATTTGGTGTTTTCTCCCAAGTGATGCTGGATCGATGCGACCACATCGTTGGCTTTGAGTGATCTGCCATTATGAAACTCTACGCCTTTGCGAATGTTGAACATCCAGGTTTGACCGTCTGATGAGTCCCACGACTCCGCGAGCTCTGGAACAAGCTGATTGTTCTCATCGATCTCGGTGAGGTTGTTGCGCAGCTGTCCCATACCCACATTGATCATGTAGGAGTCCAAATAGGTTGCCGGGTCTAGGCTGTCACTGGATGCACCACCGGTCAGTGCCTGTCGGAGCATGCCGCCTTTATTGGGTGTTGCCGCCAACACAGCACTTGATAACGATGTGGCGGTTGGCAGCGCAACGCCCAGTGCGATAGCGCTGCGAATGAAATCCCGTCGAGTAATACGGCCTTGCGATAGCCGTTCCTTAAGTTGGTTAATCTCTTTCATAAAGTTCCTTCCTCCTCGAAGAATCAAAGTCTGTGAGCACACCGTTAGACTGTGCTCAAGAGTGATTTAAACCACGTTACTGTCTCGACAGGGGCGCAACTAGACTCGCTTCATTGAGCCTCGTCAAATTCCGGCAGAAACGCAAGAAAACTGTAAGGTATTGGCTCATTGCAATCAACAACAATATCCAAACTTATTGTAAGGTGACCTAACACGTTGATGTAATGGCTCGCCCGGAGAGATTCGAACTCCCGACCACCTGGTTCGAAGCCAAGTACTCGAATTTGCACTTCACACTATAAATATAGGGATAAGTTTACTATGGGCGTCCCACAAATTTTAGAGTTTTGCTACTTGGTTTAGGAGTTTCTAAAGTGTTCGTGGGATAGCGGAGTTACAACGGTAGGCTTAGATAAAATTCCAGTATATTCAAGAAAGTTTTAAGAATTATTCTGGGTAACTAAATAATGCAGATCGCTACCCAGCGCCAAAATAACTCTTGGCTAGGGTATCGTCCCTTGCGAGTTCGTCAGCGGATCCACTAGCGGTAATGTGCCCACTTTCCAGTACGTACAACCGTTCCGCCAGAGACAACGCGAAGTTAGCATTCTGCTCCGTAACAATTACTGTGAGCCCCATCTCTTCCCTAAGGCGCCTTAACACTTCTGCAATTTCGCCACAGACCTTTGGCGCCAAACCGATTGTAGGCTCATCCACCAACAGAATACGGGGTGACGACATCATGGCTCTGCCCAAGCTTACCATCTGCCGCTCACCGCCAGACTGGGTGGCCGTCTCCTGATTTTCTCGCTCGGCGAGTCGTGGAAATAACTTGTAAACCGCGCTGAGGTTCTTATCGATTTTATCCCTAGCAGTATAGGCTCCGACCAACAGGTTATCCCTCACGGTCATATAGGGAAAGAGGTTGAAACGTTCCGGTGCATAACCAATACCCTGCTCTACCCGGTAACGGGTTTTACTGGCCGAAATATCTTCACCCTCCAGGCAGATGGAACCAGTGTTGTGAACCAAACCCATGATGCTATCCAGCAGAGTGGATTTGCCGGCTCCATTGGCACCGACAATGGCAATCGTCTCGGCCCTGTTTACTTCAAGGCTGATTTCACTGAGAGCCTGGGCCTTGCCATACCATGCGGAAAGCTTGTTGATCTCGATCAGCGCCATCAACTTTCCCCAAGATAAGAAGCACGCACATCCTCGTTGGCTAACACCTCAGACATCGTCCCTTCGGCAAGCAAAGCACCGAGTTCTATGGCAATTACGCGGTCAACCAGTGGCGTTATCGCTGGCAGGTCGTGGCTGACAATCAAAAAAGTAAAACCCTGCCGGCGCAGTTGTTTAATCAAGTCTGCAATCATCGCAATTTCACCGGTGGTAAGCCCGGCGAAAATCTCATCCAGCAGTAGTGTTTTTGCCCCCGTTGCGAGGGTACGGGCAAACTCCAGTTTCCGCAGATCGCCCATGGAAAGCTCTGCTGCAGATCTGTCCAGATTTCTAAGGTTAAAGCCCACCGACTCGGCAAACCGTTCTTCCTGAACCCTATCGGTGGCACCGAATACCAACTGACGGATATTGTTTGGCATCAACCCGACCCGGATGTTCTCTCGCACCGTCAACTCTGTGAATGGCCGTGGTACCTGATAAGTACGGCTGATACCCCTGGAGATACGTTCAGATGTCGATAATCCGCTGATCTCCTGCCCCTTGAACCGGATGGTGCCGCTGGTTTGAGCAAGTTCCCCCATAATCTGAGCAAACACTGTGGTTTTCCCCGCCCCGTTGGGGCCAATCAAACCCAGGCTCTCTCCCTCATCAAGGTCAAAACTCAGATTGTTGGTTGCCACCAACCCACCAAATCTCTTTACCAGGTTGCGTACTTCAATGGCGGCAGTCATGACCTGGCGCGCCAGAAACGGCTGTAGAGGGACTCCAAAATTGCCACCATCCCTTTTGGCTGGTACATGTAGACCAACAGGGCAATACCCCCGTATATGAAATATCGCTCCGCGCCAGGCAGCCAGGGCCGTAACCATTCCAAGAGGAAGACCAGAAAGAATGCACCGAACACCGGGCCGATAATGGATCCAGCGCCGCCAATCAGAGCGGCTACCAATATGGTGAACAGAAAGTTGATATCGAACAGCGCACGAGGCGCGATCGACCCAAGATAATGTACGTAAAAAGCGCCGCCAATACCCGCCGTAAAGGCCGACGCGAGAAAGGCAAACATCTTAAGTTTTGTACTCGATAATCCGGAGCCACGCACACTCTCCTCGTTCATACCCACCGCCCATAGGGCGGTTCCCAATCGGGTCCGCATTAACAACCAGGCGGCGAATGTCAAAATGACCATCAGGGTAACCGCAAGGTAGTAGCCATTTACCGCCCCCCGGGTCAAGGTTTCGATACCAGACATACCCCGGGTACCACCGGTGAGGTCTGGGCGGATCACCTGTACCAATTGATACATGAGCTCCATGAATGCCAAGGTCACCAGGGCAAAATAGGAGCCCTTGATACGTAACGCCGGCAACAAAACTACCAGCCCGCCAATCATGGTGACTAGAACAGCGATGGGGATTGAAATCTCGACTGCAACATCAAAGCGCTTGGTCAGGATCGCAGTTGTATAGGCTCCGATTCCGATCAAGAACGGATGGCCGAAACTGATATAACCGGTCCGACCGGACAACAGATCCCAGGACACCGCAAAAATTGCCAGATAACAGGCAAAAATCATGGTGCGCAGAGTACCTTTGGATACCAGTTCCGGCATCAGATACAAGCCGACAATAAATATCGCCCAGAATGCCAGATGACGCTGTCTTAGCTCCATCTCAGTTCTCGGCACGCCCAAACAACCCCTGGGGCCTGGCAATGAGCACGACAATGATCAAAAGCATAGTGGACACACCCCGTAATTCGGGGGCCAACACGGAAACCACAATCACTTCGAGGAAGCCGATGATGTGAGCAACAATGAGTGTACCGACGATCGAGCCGATACCACCGACGATCACGATAGCCACAGAAATGATTAGAGGCGTCACCCACATGGCCGGTGAAAGCTGGGTATAGCTAGCAAAAAATGCGCCACCAATCGCGCCCAGCGCTCCTGACAATCCCCACGTGATCAGATTGATACGATCGGCATCCACACCCGATATAGCCGCCCCTTTCTGATCCATGGACACGGCCTGCATGGCGCGACCGGTATGTGTTCTGCGGACAAAAAGGTACAAGATGGTAATGATCAACCAACTGATGATAGTGGCAGTAAGGATGCTGTAGGTGACCGTTGCACCTGCAACACGAACCACACCCGGTACGATGGGTAATAAGATCTTGGAACTATCGCCGAACACCAGAACGATACCCGCCTGCAACACCACCGCGAGTATCAGGGTGGAGATTTCCACGGCCACATGGTGGCCTTTAAGCGGTCTAACGATAAACTGATGTTTCATTAGACCCATAAGAATTCCGACAGCTATAGCGCCGAAAAAGCCAACGATTTGTGGGAATCCTAGTTGCTGGGAGATCCAGAAATAAACGTAGCCACCGATCATCAGGTAGGCGCCGTATGCCAGATTCAAAGTCCGGCCAATCGAAAAGATCAGCATAAAGCCCATTGCGATGAGCGCATACAGACCACTCAAAAGTAATCCCTGAATGATTATCGGGAACATCGCGATGAGCTAAAAGAGCAGGCGGGCCGAAAGGCCCGCCAATTGAGAAGATTGTTTCTTATTTTTCCGGAACCCAGCTTGGCAGCGTGAATTCGGTATTGGCAAATTCGAAGGGGTACACCACACCCACGGTGCCATCTTCCTTCCATTGCACGACTACCATGGAAGGCTGGGCAAAGTCATACGGTGGCGCCAGGTCGAAGTAGGCGTTGTGCGGATAAGTACGACCGGTTACGGGTTCGACGGTGTCATAGTCCCAGAAACCATAACGAAGCCAAAGTTGGCCGTCTTTCTCAAGTATCAGGTCCTGCTTTAGCATCGCCGCAGCCCAAGCATCCACATCCTTGAAACCGCCGGCTTCCTCCGCTGCCGCCATGGCTTGTTTCAGACCGTGGTAGGCATTGAACCCATTGAAGTGAGGGATCTTCGGTCGGCTAGTGTACTTGGCCTGGTAGGTATCTACGAAAGCCTGACTGACTGGATCCAGGGCGAAACCTACGGACGGTAGGGGAGACAGGGTAGAGATCCCGCCACCGTTGCCACCGGTGTCATCCCAGTACTCCAGGCCCAGCGCAGAGACGTTAACACCGGTCATCGCCATTGGTACCTGCAATTTCACGTACTGTGAAGACATCACTTGGCTGTTTACCGAACTGATCTGGTAGATAAAGTCGGCTCCACTGTTCTGCGCTTTCGCAAATACCGGCGCGAAATCCACGGTATTAATGTCATAACTAATAATATCCTTCACCTCGATACCCGCCACCGGTGCCAACGCCTCGGTTACCAGGCCGGTTATCGCCTGGCCGAATGCAGTGTCTTCTGCAAGCACCACTACGGATTCAAAACCCATCTTCGCCTTCAGCACATCGGCGCCAAAGCTGATATACAAAGTAGCTAGTGCCTCGTCGGACGCAATGTTCATGAAATAAGGACGCATGGCATCGCGATCCTCAACAATCATGTCGATGATGCCGATATAGGACGTCCAGGTATCCAGGGTGGGAATACGATACTCCTGCATACGGGGTAACCAACCCAAAGATACATCGTCGATGGAACCGGAAATCACAAAGTCCACTTCCTCGGTCTCAGCCAGGTACTCGTAAGCCTTTATACCTTCAGTGACGTCTTCTCCGGTATCAGCAGTAACCAGAGTAATCTTCTGTCCACCGAGCACACCACCCGCGGCATTGAGTTCTTCGACGGCAATTTCGGCTCCACGCAAGGTACTAAGTCCAGTATCGGAACTGAGCGAACCGATAAAGCCGACTTTGATATCGGCGGTGGCGGTGGCGGCGGCAAGCACAAGCGACGCCCCTATGCCAATAAGTGTGGTCTTTTTCATCTAATCCTCCTAAGTTGAATTATGTAGCGGTAGGAAGTATATAGCCGCCCGAGATAAAAACCCTGTCGATCAAGGATTATAGTTGCGTGCCATTATGTTTTTATCGGCCCCCTGTTGATGCTGCTCGCCTACGGCGTCCGAGGTACTTGTTTACAGAGTCTATCCTGAGTTCATCAGCCCGATATTCCTCATTACATTTCTTCTTAATAGTAGAACTACTTATCAATTGAGAACGGATGCTGTTAACACTAAGGCGATGAATTAGTTGCTAATGAGGCCGAGTGGCGTGCAAAGAATGAGTGTTCGTAGATCATGAGCAGAGCGGGTACCAGGAACAGAACCAGCAGCGTTGCAAACGCGAGACCAAAGGCAATGGAGGTCGCCATTGGGATCAGGAACTGCGCCTGAAGCGAGGTCTCAAACAACAGGGGCGTTAGCCCTGCGATGGTCGTCAGCGAAGTTAACAGCACGGCCCGCAGGCGTTGGCAGGCGGCTTCGACCACCGCCTGTTCGGGACCAAGACCGTCAGCTCGAATCTGTTTGTAAAACACCACCAAGATGATTGAGTTGTTGACCACAATGCCAGCGAGGCCGAAAAACCCGAACATCGAGAGAATAGTCAGGTCGATATTCATCAGCGTATGGCCCCAGATCGCACCCACCAGACCAAACGGAATAATCATCATGACCAGCAATGGCCAGCCATAGGATCCGAAGACCCACGCCAGAACGAGATAGATCAGCACCAGCGCTAGAATTGCGCCGCGCTTCATGTCGCTCAGCGTTTCACGCTGGTCCGCTTGCCGACCTTCAAACGAAAACCTGACGCCGTGGCGTTGTTCAAGTTCGGACAGAGTGTTTTGCTTTAGGTTGGCGATGATTCGGTTATCGTTGTTGACTGCCTCATCTACGTCACCGGTCACGGTTATGGCCAGGTTGCCTTCGACATGCCGAATAGAATCAAAGCCCCGCCTAGTCTGAAGCGTAACAACGTTGGCAAAAGGGACTGTTCCGCCACCCGGCAGCATGACCTCAAATTCGTCGAGGCTGTCCAGCCGATTTCTTTCACTGTCAGGCAAGACCACACGAACCTCGACCTCATCGTTGTTATCGGCCATGACCTGTACCAGGTAGCCTTCGTAACCAGCCCGAAGCTGCCGGCCCAGATTTTCGACCGACAGGCCTAACGCTTCGCCAGTTGGGGTCAGGCGAAGTATGAGCTGTTCGCGGCCATACGGCATATCGTCTTCAACACCCGACACACCTGGGATATCGATCAATAAATTCTTGAGTGTTACAGCTGCTGATTTGACTGCTAGCAGGCTCGAGCCCGTGATCTGAACCTCTATGTCCTGTCCCGGTGGACCGGCGGTCGGTTCCTTGATCGACAGATTTTCAAGTCCGGGAGCGTCAGGGATTCGGGTTCGCCATTCTTCGATGAAAGTTCTATTGCGGACCGCGCGGGCGTCCGGTTTAACCAGTTCAACCAGTACAGAACCAATATTATCGCTTCTGCGTCGTTCCCAATCCCCGCTTTCTCCCAGGCCCAGTCGTGAAATCGCTGTTACCACCAGGCCACCTCCAAAATGATCATTCGTGTCCCACAATGCTTGTTCTACCTTGGCAAGATGGTCGGCGACATGTTTTTGCGGCGTCCCCGCGACGAAATCAACGTTGGCAAAAAAGATAGGTCCCTCGGCAACTGGGAAAAAATTGAACGCAATACGGCCGCCGGCGACCCAGCCGATACTGACGATGAAAATCGCAGCTGCCAGTGCTACCGTCATCCAGCGATAACGCACGCCAGCGACAATCATGGGGCGAAAACGTAATTCCCTGAAACGGACAAATCCGTCGTCGAGTTTTTTTCTCAGTCGCTTTGGACGATAACTCCCAACGCGAGTGAAAGTGCCCCGAAGATGACCGGGTAAAACAAGAAACGCTTCAATTAAGGAGGCCAAGATAACGCAGATCACCACCATCGGCAGCGTTCGCAGGATGATGCCGATAATGCCACCTACCAACAGTAGCGGCATAAATGCAGCAATCGTTGTCAGTGACGACGCGAGTACCGGTGCCAGCATTCTTTGCGCACCTTTTTGTACCGCTGTTAGAGGGCTGTCGCCACGTTCAAAATGCGTCACAGCATCTTCCCCGACAACAATAGCATCATCGACAATGATGCCGAGCGTCATGATCAGGCCAAACAGACTGATCATGTTGATTGACCCACCGTAAACATAAAGTGCACCCAGTGCCGCCATGAAAGAGGTTGGGATTCCGACCGTGACCCAACTGGCTGCCGGCACGTTCAGGAATAAGTAAAGTATCAGTATGACCAGGACCAGGCCGGTGGCACCGTTTTTGAGCAGCAAATTGATCCGGTCCTTAATGTAGCCCCAGCGCTCATCGTAGACATTGAGTTCAAACCCGGTCGGCAGTAAGGGCCGGGTTTGCTCGACCCACTCGCGCATGATTCGGGCTGATTTCAAACTGTCTGCATCCTTGGAACGCGACAGCCTCATTTCTACGGCCGGACGGCCACGATAGGTGACCGTTGTCTGCGCGTTCTGCGGTCGCCGCTGGATATCGGCGATGTCGCCCAGTGTCAGCAGACGACCGTCCTCAGCTGCGATGACAGGCAGGTCTGCAAAGGCGAGCTCACCCCGACGTTGATCCTTGAAGCGAAGCTGCCGGGCTGACTCCCCCCGACCGATTACGCCTACCGGCAAATCGCGTGACGCCGCACCGACCCGCCTGCCAATATCCTCCAACGATATACCCAGCTCGCGCAGCGTTTCTGAGGGTATCTGGATTGCGATTTCCTCTTCTGGTAGGCCGAAAATTCGGATATTCGAGATACCCCGTTCAAGCAGTTCACGTTCAAAACGGCGTACGATGCTGCGTAGACCGCGGGGATCGTCGGGTCCTGCGATGAGTACGCTCGCAATGGGTTCGTAATTGATAATGCGACCAATCTCCGGTGTTTCAGCAGTCGCCGGCAGATTGCGAACCAGGTCAACCTGCTCTTTGACCTGGTCGACGGCAAGGCCCATATCGGTACCTTCTTTGAATTCAAGGGTGACCAGCGACAGTCCGTCTACAGACCGAGACCGCAGCTCCTTGGCGCGATCAACCCCTCGCAGCTGCTGTTCAAGCGGTTCGGTAATGAGTTTCTCGATATCTTCAGCACTTGCGCCGACCCAGACGACCTTGACAGAAACAAAGTCGATATCAAAATTAGGAAAGAACTGGGCGTTTAGTTTTGATAGACCCCAGATACCGGCAATGATCATCATCGCCATCATCAGATTGGCAGCAACCGGATGACGCGCCAGCAGACCGAGCAGGTCATTTCTCGGTTTTACCGACATGTCAGTCAGTCTGAGTCAGGATGTCTACTTTCAGACCCTCTACAGCGTTCGGTAACTGATTGGCCAATATCATGTCGCCGTCGGAGAGGTTTTTGCTGCGGAAAAGGATCCAGCTGCCCCACTGTCCATTACGATAATCACCGACCCGCTCAACTTGAACCATCGACAGCCGGTTGTCCTGAATGCGGTAAACGTTATTGGCCCCGTAGACGGCTGTCGCCGGTAGGGCAAAGACGTTGGCTTCTTCTGGAAGGTCGACGAATACCGATACCGTGCGACCAAGTTCAATCAGGTGTTTTTCGCCAATGATGTTGAAAAAGGCGACTACTCCTCCCTGACCCCTCTCAATTTTGCCGGCCAACCGGTCAAGTTCCAGTGCGATCGCGTTGCCGTTAAGTTCTATTGTCGCAGTGACGGCACTGCCGTGGTTCAGAGCCTGTCGGAGGGTAGGCAGGTACCGATTAGGAACCTGGGTGCGCAGTTCAACGAAATTGGTGTCAAATAAATCGATCAGGCGATCACCAGGACGCACGCGGTCGCCGGGGGAAACGTGTACCGCAGTAATGCGTCCATCAAACGGCGCTGTCAGCTCGGAACGCTGTAGGTCTCTTCGAACCTGGTCGCGCACAGCTTTGCTCCTGTTTAGTCGTGCATCAAGCTGGGCCAATCGGGGGGTATGGTCGCTGACAGCTCGCTGACGATTGGTCAGGGCGAGAGCCTGGAGGCGTAAGGCGCGCTGCGCCTCATCAACCCTTGCTTGGGTGCCAGCCTGGGTCTGGGCAAGACGTTCGGCTCTTTTGAGGGCACGCTCCGCCAGCTCGTAGAGCGCGCGCTCATGTTTCAGGGCTGTGATGTCTGATTCATGCCGCTTTTTTTCACTTTCGATCTGTGCCTTGATGTCTGCAACTTCGGCATTTCGTTGGCGCAGCATTAGCTTAAGGTCATGGTCGTCCAGCCGCAGTAATAGCTCGCCTTTGGTCACCACGCTCCCTGACAGGGCAGTCAGTTCCTTAACATCTGCGGGCACCGCCGAGCGCAGTCGAGTTTCCCGGGGGGATTCGACTCGACCGTAGAGACGAAGCGTGGGCGATAAGTGTTTGTATTCGACAGCGACGCCAGCGACTGACCAAACCCGTGCACTGGGTTCGAGCGGGTGATCAACCGGGGCGCTCGATTTCAGCAGTGCAAAGCCCGCAACGCCCACTGCCACGACAATAACTGGCAGGAGAATTCTAAGGACTGTTTTCATCTATGAAGACAACTGATGACTGTGGCATAACATTGTCGATTCAGCATTGTAGGGGCGAGGTGACTCAAAAGCGACCGCTGCTGCGAGCTGATTACTCAGGGCTATCCAGACGATATTATTTCTTGATTGCAACTGAAAAACTGGTTTGGCCCAGCGCCGGTCGGTCGGCATCGTATCGCTGCATGAAGGACTGCAGCTGATTCTTAGCAGCCAGTTCGGTGACCTGCGTCAGGGCGGTTTGGAGTTCTTGATCGCTGGCCAGGGTCCAGATCGAATCGCCTTTTCGCCATGCGTAATCCAGTACCGCTTCAGCATCGAAGTAACTTTCACCTTGCAGTACACCGTCTAACTCGACCAGGCGATCGTTGAGAGTTAATCCGACACCGCACATCAGGGCATCCAATTCTTTCTCAGGTATTATCTTTCGCATGACAGCTGTTCGTGCGTTGGGGATCAGCTCGTAGAACCAGAAGCCTTTTTCCAGCTGCTCATGTGTACAGCTGTTGATAATGAGTACACCGCCGGGTCGTAGAACACGCGTACATTCTTTGAGTACTTGATGATGTAACGGCCAGCCGTCTTTTGCTTGATCAGGCAGATGGTGAAGGACCTGGTTCATCATCACACCATCGACGCTCTGGGTTTCAAACGGTAGTTGGCTAATAGATCCTTGCGTGAATCCGATACGGTCGTGTTTCACGGCCGAACGCATTTTAGACCGGGCCACCGACAGCATTGAGCGGTTTAGGTCAATGGCCTCTACGCGGTGAACCTGGTCGACTAATGCAAATGTATAAATCCCGGTTCCGCAACCGGCATCCAGTAGTATCTGCCGATCCGGTTTTGTGGAGCCAGAAGATAGAGCGGCTGTGATTATCTCCAGACCGACCGGCACCCGGGTATGGTCGTAGACGGCACTGGTCTGGGTATAATTTTCGTAACTGCTCATGGTGTCTGGAAGGTACCGACTGCGTCACGGTATGCTCGTGGTACAGTCGATGAGTTTATCGTGCTTTAGCTGTCAATAGCGGTGAGTGAGGCGAAAATGTGTGGACGGTTCGAGCGCCATAGTGCGCTGTCAGAATTTTCAAAGGTCGTGGAGGGTTTGATGGCTGAGGGTATTGACCCATTGCCGCCAAGCTACAACATTGCTCCCTCGCAGGCCGCATTGGTGGTGCGACATGAGACTGGTACGCACAGAGTTGACTCACTCACCTGGGGGTTGGTGCCGAGCTGGATAAAGGAACCCGGGAAAATACGTCCCATCAATGCGCGCGCTGAGACCATCCACCAGAAACCGATGTTTCGAGATGCATTCAGATACCAACGATGTCTGGTTTTGTGTGATGGTTACTACGAATGGAAAAAGCTCACCAATGGCCGCAAGCAGCCTTACCATCTGGGCAGGACAGACGAATCGCCTTTTGTCATGGCCGGGCTGTGGTCACACAATGCGCATGCAGCATCCGAGGGGGTGGAGACATTCTGCATAATCACAACGCCGGCCAGTGGTGAGGCGACCACCATTCATCACCGGATGCCGGTCATACTTCCGCGCGCGGTCCAGACACAATGGTTGGATCCGTCAGTCTCGAAGACCGAACAGGTCCAAGAGTTGCTGTTGACGGGCGACACCGACCTATCCGTTTATCCAGTCAGTACTTTCGTCAACAGTCCGGCAAACAACACAGTTAGTTGTGCTATGCCGTTTGCAGACTCATCGGTCTTGTCCTAAGCCAATTCGAGGATGGTGGCTCAGATTGCAAGCAGGTTGTCATTCTGGGCGGTACCGGATTCAAAGGTCGACGCTTGGTTGAAACTCCGCTTTCGAGTGATGGAGCATGAGGAGCGTTACTGGGCTCCAGTTTTGAGCATCAGAAATACAGGCAGTAGCTCAAAGTCGAGGCCTTCCCAATAAGACTGTGAGTCTTGTGTAGCAGTCACAGCGACCGTGGGTGCACCGCGGTGTTTGAGTTCCGTGCAAGCAGCACGAACCAGGGTGCGGCCGATATTCTGTTTTTGAAATTGTGGATCAACGCTGAGTAGGTGGATAATCGCACGGGCTCCGTCATAGGTTGCACGTATGCATCCCGCGACCTTGTTATCGATCTCAGCACATAGAAAAACAGCCGCACTGCACAGCCCGACGCGACGCATGGCCTCGGGTCCTTCAACTTCTGGGAAATCATATTGGCCGTTCGCGGTCAAGATTCGGACCAGCGGCGCTATGTCTGCTTCTCTAAAACAACGCACTGTTATTGGCTCGGTATTCATGGCAAAGACAATACACTACGAGCGAAGTCTGAAGCCAATGATCTAGGTCGAATAAATATTAACTAGAAAGAGCAGTTTTATCATCACGTAATGCTTTTGGTATGTATAATCATTGCTTATATGTACAACACTACCCCCAGTGGTGACTTGAGCTGTTAACCGCGCTTAGTTCGAAAAATCTCTGCTCAACCGGTAGCGGTGCGCTTGATACGCTGAATGCGAATCACGAGCTGTCTGTTGGGCGTAGTCTGTTGATCTGCTGAGTACCCGATATAGATTATCTTTAAAGGGAACGCTTTGAAGCCGACAGATACATCTGACCCTCGGTACTACCACAAAGTGGTCGACTGCCAGTGGGGTTGTCCTGCCCATACGGATGTTCCCGAATACATCCGAATGATTGCACAGGGGCGCTATACGGATGCCTATCTGCTCAATCGCCGTTCAAATGTTTTTCCGGCGATACTGGGCCGAGTCTGCGACAGGCCCTGCGAGCCGGCGTGTCGCCGTGTTCGAGTCGAAGAAGAGCCTGTAGCCATCTGCAGGTTGAAACGGGTCGCTGCAGATCTAGCCGACGATATAAGACCGCACTTACCGGTTGTACCCGCAAAGAAGAACGGAAAGCGTATTGCTTGTATTGGTGCTGGTTGTGCATCGTTGACGGTAGCCAACGATTTGTTACCGCTGGGCTATGAGATCGTGATGTTTGAACAGTTCGATCAAGCGGGCGGGTTGATGCGGACTAATATCCCGGCTTTCCGGCTGCCAGCACAAGTGCTGGACGATGAAATTTCCATGATTGTTGAACTGGGTGTGGATCTACGATTGGGTCACCGGATCGACAGTATGGCTGCTCTTCTCGAAGAAGACTTTGATGCTGTTTTTGTGGGTACCGGCGCGCCTCGCGGCAAAGAGCTCGATCTACCCGGTCGCCAGGAAACCGACCGAATTCACATCGGTATTGACTGGCTTGAGTCGGTCGCCTTTGAGCACACTGACCATATCGGTGAACGGGTGCTCATAATCGGTGTAGGAAATACTGCGATGGACTGTTGTCGCACTGCTCTACGACTGGGGGGTGAGTCGGTCAAGGTGATGGCGCGTAAACCGCGTGGTTATTTCAAGGCTTCGCCATGGGAACTGCAGGATGCCGAAGAGGAAAAGGTTGAAATCATTGTCAACCATTCACCCAAAGCGTTTGTGGTCGATGGCGGCCAGTTGAAAGGGATGACATTTGACCACCTTGAATATCACGTGGATGCGGGTGGCAATCTCCAGTCAACCGTCATCGACGAGGTATTTCTTGCCTGTGATGATGTGATCCTTGCCATTGGCCAGGAAAACGCTTTTCCATGGGTTGAACGTGACCTCGGTATTGAGTTTGATGAGTGGGATGTGCCAACAGTGGATAAAGTGACATTTGAATCAACCCGCCAAGGCGTATATTTTGGGGGTGATTCCGCGTTTGGACCCGAAAACATCATCTGGGCCGTTGAACACGGACACCAGGCCGCGATTTCGATTCACAAGCACTGCTCGAGTGAACCATTGGACAAGCGCTTACCCCATGGCATGAATTTGCTGAGCACCAAGATGAGTATCCACGAGTGGAGTTTCAGCAATGATTACGACCCTTCGAATCGCCGCCGGATGCGGCATGTTGAACTCAAACAAAGATTTGATGAGCTGAACATAGAAGTGGAGCTTGGGTTTTCGGCAGAGCAGTTTGTGACAGAGGTCGAACGTTGTCTGAACTGTGACATCCAGACCGAGTTTACAGCGAAGCTTTGTATTGAATGTGACGCCTGTATCGATGTCTGCCCAGTTCGTTGTTTGACCATCACTCAGAACGGTGACAAATCAGACTTGGTTAAGCGTCTGAGTGCTCCGGTTACAAACCAAGATGCGCCTTTTTATGTGTCGGACGCACTGCCACAGACAAGTCGGGTCATGGTCAAGGACGAAAATCTGTGTGTCCACTGTGCATTGTGTGCCGAACGCTGCCCAACTGGCGCCTGGGACATGCGTAAATCTGAACTGTTGATTCCTTACGCGATCGATGAAGAGGTTGCAGCATGCAATCGAAAGACCGGATAAACGACTTCGTCGTTCAAATCGCCACCGTGAACGGTACGGGTTCGTCCAGTGCCAACACACTACTGATGAAAGCTATTTTTCGCATGGGTATTCCAGTCGTTGGAAAAAACTATTTTCCATCCAACATTCAGGGGCTGCCCACCTGGTACGAAATACGAGTGACAGGAGAAGGCCATCTGGCTCGATCCAGCAAAGTCGACATTATGGTTGCGATGAACGCGCAGACCTATACGGAAGACCTAGCGTCTGTGGTCACCAATGGCGTACTGATCTACGACTCCAGCTGGCCGAGGGCAGAACTTGAAGATCGATCGGATATCACTGTATTGCCCGTACCTCTGTCGAAAATGTGCAACGAGTCGTTCACTGGTGCTCGTGCACGCATTCTGATGAAAAATATCGCCTATGTTGGTGCCGTTGCGGCACTGGTCGAAATTGATCGCGATATTGTGCGTCAATTATTGAGTGAAACGTTTGTCGACAAGCCCAATTTGGTTGATTCGAACATGCAGGCATTCGAGCTGGGCTACGATTATTCACAGACAGAATTTAATTGTCCGTTGGAGAGCCGTCTGGTACCAATGGATGCCATGACTAATCACATCATGATTGATGGAAACACAGCGGCGGCATTGGGGTGTGTATACGCTGGCGCTACGGTCGGGAGCTGGTACCCGATCACGCCGTCGACATCGTTGTTTGATGCGTTCGGTAAATTTTGTAAACAACTACGACAGAATCCTGAAACCGGCGAACAGAATTATTGCATTATCCAGGCTGAGGACGAACTGGCTGCAATAGGTATGGCATTGGGGGCTGCATGGAACGGTGCTCGCGCATTTACGTCCACGAGCGGACCTGGTGTGTCATTGATGTCGGAATTCCTGGGGCTGGCTTACTTCACCGAAATACCGCTGGTGTTGTTCGACGTTCAGCGGGCCGGCCCCTCGACCGGAATGCCGACGAGAACCCAACAAAGTGACATTCTAGCTGCAGCTTTTGCATCCCACGGCGACACGCGGCATGTTCTGCTTTTTCCGGCCAATCCGGAAGAGTGTTTCTGGATGTCGGTGTCTGCTTTTGATCTGGCAGACCGGTTGCAAACGCCGATAATTGTCATGACGGACCTGGACATCGGTATGAATGACTGGCCCTGCCCAGAGTTAACATGGGATGACTCGTACCAGCCCGATCGAGGCAAGGTATATAGCGCAAAGGAGCTGGGCAACATGGACAGTTTTGCTCGGTATCTTGATGTGGACGGGGACGGCATCTGTTACCGGACACTGCCAGGAGAACACCCCAAAGGGGCCTACCTGATTCGGGGTTCAGGGCATAATAAATTGGGCGGTTACACCGAAAACGCCGATGAGTATCTGGAAGTCGTTGACCGCTTGCGCCGTAAGTTTGATACGGCCGCGGAGCTGGTTCCAGAGCCGGTAATCGAAACTTCGAACAAAAGCAGTTGTGCCATTGTCACACTGGGTAGCTGTGAGGGAGCGGTTCAAGAAACACGCAGTAAGCTGGCCGCTGAGGGGGTGCAAACGGACTACATGCGGATACGAGCATTTCCGTTCAGCAAGTCCGTGATCGAATTCTTGGCGGATTACAGTCAGATCTTTGTCGTGGAGCAGAACCGTGATGCACAGCTGCGTAGCTTATTGCAGACGGAAGCCGGGGTCAGTGCAGATAAACTGATTCCGATTCTCAGTTATGGGGGTATGCCTATTGCCTGTGAAGATATTTATGAGCCGCTGCTGAAAAAAATCACTCAGGGGAAAGCGGCGTGAGTTTTATCAAGAAACCGAGAATTTTGAAGGGACTTCCACAGAACGGGCTGGGCCTGTCGATCGTCGATTACGAAGGTGCCATGTCGACCTTATGTGCTGGATGTGGACACGATTCGATCTCTGCCGCAATCATTCAAGCCTATTTTGAACTTGAAATCGAACCCCACCGGGTGGCCAAGGTATCCGGTATTGGTTGTTCGAGCAAAACACCGACCTATTTTCTACGGCCGGCACACGGTTTTAATTCAGTACATGGCAGGATGCCATCGATTGTCACCGGTGCAAACGCCGCGAACCGTGATCTGCACTACATCGGTGTATCTGGAGATGGTGATTCTTTGTCTATTGGGCTCGGGCAATTCTGCCATGCTATTCGGCGTAACGTGAACATGCTTTATGTACTGGAGAACAATGGTGTTTACGGGCTCACTAAAGGACAGTTTTCAGCATCGACAGACATCGGTAGTACTGCCCGCAAAGGCGGTGCTGTCAACCAGCAGCCACCAATTGATCCTGTGTTGACAGCCATCAATTTCGGCTGCACTTTTGTCGCCCGTGGATTTTCAGGTGATAAACAGAGCCTGGTACCCTTGCTCAAAGCCGCGATCCAACATCCAGGATTTGCGCTGCTGGATGTGATATCCCCCTGTGTAACATTTAACGATCATGAGGGTTCGACAAAAAGTTATGCCTATACTCGCGAGTCAGAACGCACAACTGTTTATGCGGATTTCATTCCCAGTCGTGAGCCGATAGAGACCGACCTGGTACAGGACGTGACGACGGTAACACTGCATGATGGAAGCCGGATCGCGTTGCGCAAGGTCGATGATGATTACAACCCATTCGATGCCGGCGCAGCAACAGCTTACATTCGTGATCACCAAGATCAGGGAGAAATTGTGACAGGTCTTTTGTATATGGACGAAGAAGCTCAAGATCTGCACGCCATGAACAACACACCCAACACACCTCTCAATGCGTTGGAGCCCAGCAAGCTGATACCTGGCGCGGCAAAACTCGCAGCGCTACAGAAGGCCTGGCGTTAAGCTGGATATTATTTAAGGATTTTCAGTTGTTGCTTGACGAGACAGCAGTGCCGTAACCGCAAGCGTTGGATCGAGGTCTTCAAACAGGACCTTATATACCTGTTCAGTAATCGGCATTTCCACTGCAGTCACTGCGCTTTTCCGGTACAACTCCCGGGTCGTGTTGATGCCTTCGGCTTCCTGACCGATTTCCGACAGAATGTCTTTTTTGGATTTGCCTTTGCCTAACCCCAGGCCCACTCGGCGATTTCGTGACTGATCGTCGGTGCAGGTCAGGATGAGGTCCCCCATCCCTGTCAGGCCCATAAAAGTTTCAATCTGACCCCCCAGAACAACACCCAGCCTGCTCATTTCTGCTAGGCCCCGGGCGATCAGGGCTGCGCGTGCGTTTGCCCCGAACCCCAATCCGTCACTGATTCCAGCGGCGATTGCCATGACGTTCTTGATGGCACCCCCAAGCTGGACACCAGACAGATCAGCACTTGTATAGACCCGTGTCCGGTTGTCTCTGAACCACGAGGCCACGGTATCGGCAACCGTTTCATTGTGAGCGGCCACGGTAAGCGCTGTAGGTAAACGCTGGGCGACCTCAATGGCAAAGCTTGGACCTGATAACACGGCAGGTTGGGCAGTTTGGCCTAGAACCTGGTCGAAAACTTCGCTCAGCAACAGACCGGTACCGGTTTCAAAGCCCTTCGTTCCCCAGCAGATAGTCGGCGGTTCAGAGCATGCTGTCACCGCTTCGTTCAACTTGTTAAGTACTGACCGGAATGCATGGCTGGGTACAGCGATGATGTAATGATGGGCCTCATCCACAACCCGGTCAAATTGAGCGGTAGGCTCGACACCCGGGGGTAGTGCTAGCGGGCCCAGGAAACTTTGGTTACGGCCCGTCGTGATCATCTCCTGCGCATGGGGGCGGTCTCGGGTCCACAGCAACACTGGATGGCCGTGATGAGCGAGCAGTCCAGCCAGTGCGGTTCCCCAGGATCCTGCACCCAACACCGCCAGAGGTAGCCGGTTTTTGGTGTTCACGCTGTATGGCCGGGCGTCTGGTTTGGTGGAGTTTCCCCCGTAGGGGATTTCAGCTGGTGGTACCGCTGTCAGCGCGGCCGATCACTGAATTTTTGTTTTCGTACATCAGCGCAATGCTGACTGGTGGCAAGTAAAATGCAGGAAATCCACCTTTCGCGATCATCTGCCCGATTGTTTCTCGCAGATAAGGGAAAAGCACTTGTGGGCATGCTTTTTTTACCATTTCGTTCAGAGTTTCTTCGTCATAGCCTTTCAAGGTGAATATACCGGCCTGATGGCATTCGGTGACGTAGGCGATATCACCATCTTCGGTTTTCGCAGTAACAGTCCACTTCAGTTGTGACTCAAAGATGCCATTGGTTGCATCGAGCGGCAGTTGGACGACTTCGAAGTCGTGATCATATTTGAGCTTGTATTCGCGGGTAAATATCCGAGGACTATTCGGTGCTTCAAAGGACAGGTCTTTGACGTAGATCTGATTGATCTCGAAAGTCGGTTCGGTGGGGTTGGTTTCTGCCATGGTAGGGCTCCTAGTGCTTCAGAGTCTTAGCGCTCGACCGGTAAGTTTTCTTTTTCCCATGCCGCAAGACCTCCCGCGAGTGTGTAAACGTCCGAGAATTCGTTTTTACGCAATATCGCGGCGGCCCTTCCCGCTTTGGTTCCAGTCTTACACGTCAGAACAATCGGTTTCTTTTTGTCCCGATACTTCTTCAAGCGATTCAGGTTACTGTCTAGCTGACCCAGCGGAATGTTAATTGCAGCGGGAATATGACCATTCTCGAATTCTGCAGATTCGCAGATATCAATCACGACGGCGCCGTCATGATTGATCAGCTGAGGCAGTTGTACGGCAGTAACTTGGCTCGTGTTGGCACCACGTCTGAACGTGTCTACAGCGATTAGGCCGCAGATTACGACGAGCGCGGCAAACAGATACCAGTTTGTAGTGATGAATTCAATGTCCATGGCAGGAAGTACTGATTAAACGGGGGCGCTAGTGTACAGCAAGCGGGTACTAGGGCGCGCCAATGGCCGCGTGCCTCTATCGCAAGGTGCTGATCAGATAGCAGGCCGGCAGAACGCGTCGCGCATGGTGCCGATCAGCTGAAGGATTTTCTCATCGCCGATTCGGTAAAAGACTTTGTTTGCATCTTTGCGCGAACCAAGAATCCCCTTGTCGCGCATGATAGAAAGGTGCTGGGAGATGTTACTCTGAGAGGTGCCGACCATCTCAACCAGATCCTGGACACTGATTTCCTGGGCTCCAGCCAGTATGCAGAGAATTTTAAGGCGTAACGGATGGCCCATGGCTTTTAATGCCCGGGAAGCCACGTACAAATCCCGTTCGTCCGCCAAAAGTGACGCCGCATCTCCGTGTTCTATTTGAGGAGTTTCACTATCTGAAACTAGGGCCATATCGACGACTTCTGATAAATTACGTTAATATTAATCTTACCTTATACGCTAATGTACGATTTGTCCAGTGGTGAGCGGCTGTCATTGCTTTTCAGGTCGGATAATGGCCTCAGAAGGGGGATCTAGGGTAGGAATCCGGCTATTTTACGGCCTGATCATCAGCTGGCTGGGCTGGACGTATACTGTGGACGTTGCCACGAACCAGGCTCGTGGGGTCGACGTTATGGAGAAATTGGATGATCGTGTTGTGTAGAGCTTTGAAACGACTGCTGATTGGACTGGTTGCGGCTTTTTGCTTAGGTCCTTTGTGGGTAGCGCATGCCGGACAGGCTGAAAATGGGGTGCGTCTGCCGATTGAAGACCTCAAGATCTTCGCCGAGATCTTCGGGAAGATAAAGTCGGACTATGTAGAAGACATCGATGACAGTCAGTTGTTGAACGATGCCATAAAGGGGATGTTGGACGGTCTTGATCCGCACACGGTCTACCTTGATCCGGAATCCTTTCGTGAGATGAACATCGACACCCATGGGGAATTCGGCGGGCTGGGTCTGGAAGTTACGATGGAAAATGGCGTGATCAGGATCGTCGCCCCTATCGATGACACACCTGCCCATAAGGCTGGGCTGAAATCAGGAGACTTGATCATCAGTATGGACGGTGTTCAGGTAAAAGGACTTTCACTGGCTGAATCCGTATCATTGATGCGAGGTAAACCCGGTTCCGAAATTGTTCTGACCATCGTACGCAAGGACCGACCAGAACCCTTTGAAGTGACACTCAAACGGGCGATTATTCAGCTTGAAAGCGTTCGAGCAGAGCTTCTGGAGACTGGCTTTGGTTATGTGCGGATCATACAGTTTCAGACCGGTACAGCGACCTCCTTGCACCAGCAACTGGCTCGTTTAGCACGGAAAGCGGGCACAGCGCTCAAAGGACTGGTTCTTGACCTGCGCGATAATCCCGGCGGCGTTCTGGATGGTGCAATACAGGTAAGCGATACTTTTCTCAGAGATGGTTTGATCGTTTCGACACGAGGCAGAGCAGAGGACTCGGAAGTCACGTTCAGTGCCAGTCCCAAAGACTACCTGAATGATGCCCCTTTGGTGGTGCTGGTCAACGGCGGTTCGGCATCCGCATCGGAGATTGTGGCGGGTGCTCTGCAGGACCATGGTCGGGCGTTGATCCTCGGCACGACTACCTTTGGGAAGGGGTCAGTTCAGACCATATTGCCCATGCTCAACGGAGCAGCACTCAAGCTAACCACTGCCCGTTACTACACTCCCAACGATCGCTCGATTCAAGCTACCGGCATCACGCCGGATGTGGTGAGTCAACCTGCAGAATCTAGCCAGACACCGGACGGTGATGTTTCCCGACTCCGCGAATCGGATTTAGCCGGGCATCTGGAAAATGAGCTCCAAAACGATAACAACGCTACAGTTGATACGAAAACCGACCCGTTACTGGTCAGCGATCCTCAGGTTAGAGAGGCCTTGAATATCCTGAAGGGAATGGTGATTGCACGCCAGTAGAGTTAGTAAAAGTGGCCGCAGTAACGGCATTTTACTGATCCATCAGTCGGTGTGAGTATTTAGCTGGTTACGATCTACCCGGCACTAGTGGCTACACTGCCAGGATCGGACTGCTGCTTCTCGACCACGACTGAAAAGCCACATCGCGCCTTCAGTCATCTCGAATGTTGGCACTTGTTTGTTCGAGTTATTTCGGCTTTTCCCTGACCAAACCATAGGTTGGATATGGTCAGCTGCACAATCCTTACTGTGATAGACCGAACAACTTGTGAACCCGATCTGTGCAATGCGGAAAAGACGCAGCGCCACAGGTAAGTTAAAACATCCTTCAGCGCGCCTTTTCGGCAGCCATGAAAGCTCTCTTTGCTGATCTAGGCTGTTGATCGTGTAGAAGCGAATTTCACTTCGGGGTGCATCTGGTTTTCGATCTAATGTCTGGCAACCGGCCAATAACAAAAGAACAAAGATCAATAACGACTGACGAAGCAGGCGAGTGGTCAACGGTTACTCCAGTAAAAGTGTGCCCCAAACATCGTCGGTATTATGGTGGTAAGTTCAAGTTTTGTGGATTCTTTGCCGATGCCGGAATATCGGACAGTAAGCCTGTCCATGCAAGTAAGACAATACTGTTTCTCGTTCTGACAGCCCCGTATACTCGTGGCATAGACAGTTGCGAGATACTTCATTGACTACTGCCTGTCTACGAAACTTGCTTAGAGGGGATCAAGTGTGTCTGACAAACTCGTTCTTGTAGACGGTTCGTCTTATCTTTACCGCGCATTTCACGCGATGCCTAATCTCACGAACTCCCAAGGCGAGCCCACCGGAGCTGTCTACGGTGTTGTGAACATGTTGCGACGTTTGCTTAAAGAGCAACCAGCGGAATATTTTGCCGTGGTGTTCGATGCATCCGGACCCACATTCAGAAACCAGATGTACCCCGAATACAAGGCCAATAGGCCGCCGATGCCTGATGAATTACGTGTTCAGATACAGCCGTTACACGACGTTATCTCGGCCCTAGGGTTGCCGCTGATTTGTGTCAAGGGAGTTGAAGCCGATGACGTCATCGGAACGCTGACTGTGGCGGCATCCGAGATAGGGATCGAGACGCTCATTGCCAGCGGAGACAAGGACCTGGCTCAATTGGTGGGAGACAAAGTGTTGCTTATGGACAGCATGAAAGACGTCACCTACAACGCCGCCGGTGTCGTGAACAAATTCGGTGTCCCTCCTGAACGCATGATCGATTTTTTGACATTGGTGGGTGACACTGTCGACAACATTCCGGGCGTACCCAAAGTAGGCCCTAAGACAGCAAGTAAATGGCTGAATGAGTTTGGCTCCCTCGACGAACTGGTTCAGCATGCGGACGATATCGGCGGCAAGGTCGGTGAAAATCTTCGCGCTGCCCTGGATCAATTACCGATGTCTAAGGCACTGGCAACAATCAAGCTGGACGTACAACTCGATGTGCATCCGGACGGACTGCAGTTACAACCCGCCGATAAATCTCGTCTTCGTACGCTGTACGCAGGCCTGGAATTTAAAACCTGGCTGTCGGAACTCGGCGGCTTATCAGGGGGTGATGACAAAGCAAAAAGCCCGTCAGTCGACTACCAGGTGATCTTTGACCAGAAGGCGCTGAACCGTTGGATTAAACGTCTGCAGTCGGCGAAGTTGATTTCAGTCGATACCGAAACCACCTCACTGGATCCGATGCAGGCTCGAATTGTTGGGCTTTCTTTTACCGACCGACCCTGTGAAGCGGCTTACCTGCCGCTGGGGCATGACTATGCCGGTGCGCCCGATCAATTGTCGCTGGAGGATGCTCTGGCACAGTTGAAGCCTCTGCTAGAAGATCCAGCCCTGCCAAAGGTTGGTCAGAACCTGAAATACGACCGGTCTGTTCTGCTTAATCACGACATAGAACTCCAGGGAATCCGGTTTGACACGATGCTTGAGTCCTATGTTCTGGACAGTACCGGCTCCCGACATGATATGGACACCTTGTCGTTGAAATATCTGGGACTCAATCCAATACGCTTTGAGGATGTCGCTGGCAAAGGTAAAAAGCAGCTGACGTTTAATCAGGTGCCCGTGGAAACCGCGGCACCGTATGCTGCAGAAGATGCCGATCTGGTTTTACGTCTTCATCAGACGCTTTATCCGCGCCTGAAGCAGTTCGAAAAACAGTATGAACTGCTCGAAAACATAGAAATGCCGCTGCTGCCAGTATTGTCACGCATCGAACGAACGGGTGTAAGGGTGGACAGCGACATGTTGGCCCGACAAAGTGGCGAACTTAGCGAGCGGATCGACACACTGGAGCAGCAGGCCTTCGATCAGGTTGGCGCCGACTTCAACATCGCCTCACCCAAGCAGATCCAGGAAATCCTGTTTGAGAAACTCCAGCTACCGGTGATCAGTAAAACGCCCAAAGGGCAGCCGTCTACCTCAGAGAGTGTGCTACAGGAACTTGCTGAACAACACGAGTTACCAAAACTGATCCTGGAACACCGCGCGCTCAGCAAATTGCGTTCGACCTACACCGAGAAACTGCCATTGCTCGTTAACCCCGATACGGGCCGTGTGCACACCTCTTATCATCAGGCCGCTGTTGCGACCGGACGCTTATCTTCCACTGATCCGAACCTGCAGAACATCCCGGTACGGACTGCGGACGGTCGACGAATACGGGAGGCTTTCGTACCTGAGCCCGGTTCAGTGCTGTTGGCTGCCGATTATTCCCAGATCGAACTGCGCATCATGGCGCATTTATCTGGCGATGAGGGACTATTGGGTGCTTTTGCTGAAAACCAGGACATCCACCGTGCGACGGCTTCAGAAGTATTCAGCGTTGCGTTGGAAGATGTCGACAGGGATCAGAGACGTAGCGCAAAAGCCATCAATTTTGGACTCATCTACGGCATGTCTGCCTTTGGGCTGGCCCGCCAACTGGGGATCGACCGGTCCGAAGCACAGTCGTACATCGAGCTTTATTTTGATCGCTACCCCGGGGTGAAAGCCTATATGGAGCAGATACGAACACAAGCACGGGAGCAGCAATTTGTCGAAACTGTTTTCGGTCGCAAGCTGTACCTACCCGACATCAGTTCAAGCAATCACGCAAGACGTCAAGGTGCCGAACGAGCCGCCATCAATGCGCCGATGCAAGGCACGGCAGCAGATCTGATCAAGCTGGCGATGCTGGCCATCGATAGCTGGCTTACTGAACAGGCGCTCAAAACACGCATGATCATGCAGGTTCATGACGAACTCGTATTTGAGGTCCCGGATAGTGAACTCAAAGATGTTCCGGAGGCCATCGCTGCATTGATGAGCGGTGTTGCAGAACTCAGAGTACCGCTCCGTGTAGACGTTGGCAGTGGCGCAAACTGGGCAGAAGCACACAGCTGACATCATATTACGTGGATTCGGCAGTTTGGAGGAGCACCATAATTTGTTGACGTGCTTCTTCGACACCGTCGCCACGCGTAGCTGAGAACAGCTGTACTGTTACACCGCGTTCAGCTGCTAGCTTTTTACTGACTTCGCGCAGCGCAACTGTCATAGCGCCGCGCTTAAGTTTGTCACATTTTGTGAGCAGAACATGCACGGGCAGTTGCTGTGACTGACACCACGCCAACATCTGCTGATCCATCGTCGTTGTCCCCCGGCGAATATCGATTGGCAAGATCAGACCTCGGAGGGAAGAACGCTTTTCAAAATAATGCTGGACCGTTTTTGCCCAATGAATCTGCAGATCTCGAGGGACTTTGGCATATCCATAACCGGGCAAATCGACCAGTCGATAGTGGTTGTCTAGGGAAAAAAAATTGATCTGTTGGGTTCGCCCGGGTGTCTTGCTGGTCCGAGCCAGGCGATTTTGGCCCGTGATTGCATTCAGCGCACTGGACTTGCCCACATTCGATCTTCCGGCGAAAGCGACTTCGCTGCCGGTATCATCTGGCCAGTCTTTGGGATGGTGGGCAGACAATACATACGCTGCCCGCCTCAAGAGGTTCGAATCACTGGGCTTGGTTTTCACAAGGTATAATCCCGCGTTTAGTGCCTGTAGCGTCAGTTCGATCAAATCTGGATCGACTGGATCCCCAACCCCCAGGGCATCTTAATTTGGGGACACTGTTGTGGGCATCGGGTCGAGCAATCAACAAGGAGCAGTTTAATGAAACGGCTGGTAATGATCACCATCTGGATCTCGTTGGCCATATTCACAGCGGGCGCGATACAAGCAGATGGCGATCCAGCTGCGGGTCAAGCCAAGTCGCAAATCTGTGCAGCGTGTCATGGGCTGGATGGTAACAGTCTAATGCCACAGAACCCGGTTCTGGCCGGTCAGGTGCCGGGTTATATTGCACAGCAGTTGGCACAGTTCAAATCTGGCGTACGCAAGAATGCCATCATGGCAGGGATGACTCAACTACTCAGTGAACAGGACATGCAAGACCTGGACGCCTGGTTTTCCTCACAGACGGCACCGCCGAGAACGGTTTCGGCCGACGATCTGGAACTGGCCCATACTGGTGAAAAGCTTTACCGCGGCGGTGACAGCGAGATGTCAGTTCCAGCCTGTATGGGCTGTCATGGACCGGCAGGGTTTGGCATACCGCCAAACTATCCCAGGCTGACAGGACAGTGGTCGACCTATTTGGAAGATCAGCTTTTGGCGTTCAAAGACGGTCAGCGGGCAAGTCCGATCATGGGCCCCATTGCATTTCGCCTGTCGGCCGAGCAGATCAAAACCTTGGCGGTGTATATGTCGGCCTTACAGTAGACCTGACCCGAGGCGCGGTGGCCGTGCTTCAACCAAGACGACCTCAAGGATTTAATTACAAAATTAGTCGGTTACGGCCAAAGCCTGTCGGGGCAAGTCCAATGCGAAGAGTGATCTCACAATGACCAAAGGCAAACTCTGGGGCGGTCGTTTCGAGCATCGTACCGATTATTCGGTAGAGCAGTTCACCGCATCCGAACATTTCGACCGTCGACTTGCGAGATTCGATATCGCGGGATCTGTGGCCCATGCTCACATGCTCAGTGCCCAAGGCATATTGTCAGAGAAAGAGACAGAAGCCATAGTCGAAGGATTGACAACGATCGGCAAGGAAATCGACGAACAACAATTTCCTTGGTCAGCCAGCCTAGAGGATGTTCACATGAACATCGAGTCACGGCTGACTGAGTTGATCGGGGATGCCGGCAAGAAACTGCATACTGCCCGCTCGCGAAATGATCAGGTCGCAACAGACATGCGCCTTTTCGTACGTGATGCCATCGACGAACTGCAGGTTCGGATTACGGTACTTCAGCTGGCGCTGGTTGAGATCGCTGCTACGCATGCTGACACGATCATGCCGGGGTTTACTCACCTGCAGCCGGCTCAGCCCGTGACTTGCGGTCATCATTTACTGGCGTGGGTAGAAATGCTGGAAAGAGATTGGCAGCGGCTGACAAGTTGTCGAGAGCGAACAAATGTTCTCCCCCTGGGCGCAGCTGCGTTGGCGGGGACGAGTTTTGCTATCGATCAGCAGATGACAGCAGACGAACTGGGGTTTACCACATTCATGCGCAATTCGTTAGATGCTGTGTCTGATCGGGATTTCGTTATCGAGTTCACGGCCGCGCTGGCGATAATGGCCACGCACTTTTCTCGTATTGCAGAAGACCTGGTGCTGTGGTCATCTGAGCGCTTCGGTTTTGTCGATCTCGGTGATGCATTTTGTACGGGCTCAAGCATCATGCCACAAAAAAAGAATCCAGATGTCGCGGAATTGCTACGCGGGAAAACCGGCCGCATGATCGGGCACTTGGTTGCACTTCTTGTTTTGATGAAAGGCCAGCCACTGGCCTATAACCGCGATAATCAGGAAGATAAAGAACCCCTGTTCGACAGTGTCGATACCGCACTAGCCTCCGTCGATGTTCTGACTAAGATGGTGGGGCAGATGGTATTTGACAAGGACAAAATGTACGACGCTGCAGCCAAAGGACACACGACAGCAACAGATCTGGCAGATTATCTGGTTAGGAAGGGCGTGCCTTTTCGTGATGCCCATGATGCAGTGGGACGTTCAGTTGCAGCGGCAGACGCGAGCGGCCTGGCTCTGACCGACCTGTCACTGGATACTTTGCAGAAGTTTTCGGAGAAGATCGATGCTGATGTATTTCAGGTGTTAACACTGGAAGGCTCCGTCGCGTCGCGCGATCATCCTGGTGGAACAGCACCGAACAGAGTGTGGTCTGCTGTTGCCGAAGCACGCACACGACTCGCACAACGGTAAATTGCGACCTGGATATTTCTAATACACCGATGATCCGGATTAAGATACTCAAGTCAGCCATCCCGGCCCTGATCGCATTCACACTGGCGCTAGCCGTGGTATCACTTTCGGCCTGCGGTCAGAAAGGGCCACTCTATTTGCCCGCCGAGCAGTCCGATCAGGACAAAAAGAAAGAATCTGAAGGTGGCTGATCCGCAATGGATCATTTTCATTACTGTGAAGGGCAGTATTTTGCCGAAGGAGTGTCGTTAGCCCGCATCGCTTCGGCAGTTGGAACGCCGTGTTATGTTTACTCCAGAGCGATTCTCGAACAGCGGTGGCGACTATTTGACGATGCCTTTGGCGACTATCCGCACAGAATTCACTATGCTGTAAAGGCCAACGGGAATCTTGCCATTCTCAAATTGCTGTGCCAGATGGGTTCTGGATTCGACATAGTTTCTGGCGGTGAGCTTGAGCGTGTGCTCAAGGCAGGCGGGCGACCTGACGATATGGTTTTTTCCGGTGTTGGTAAACGCGAATCAGAAATCACCACAGCGTTAGAGACGGGAATACACTGCATAAACGTCGAATCAGCTGCAGAACTCGATCGGGTTAATCGTATAGCTGGTACCCTGGGGACCGTTGCGGACCTCGCGCTGCGGATTAATCCGGATGTCGATCCACACACCCATCCCTACATTGCAACCGGTCTGCGGGAAAACAAGTTCGGTATACCCATAGACGAGGTACCTGATCTCGTCAGGCAGGCCCATGATGCAAACCATGTGAATATCATTGGACTGGCTTGCCATATTGGTTCGCAACTTACCGAATTGTCACCGTTTATCGCCGCGTTGGACCGCGTTCTGGAGCTGGTTTTCAGTTTGCGGCAAGAGGGGCTGCAATTAAAACACCTAGATATTGGTGGTGGGTTGGGTATTCGTTATGGAGACGAGACACCACCGGAGCCGGACGCTTACGTCAAGGCCTTGCTCAATACACTATCCGCCAGACAGTGTAATTTACCGCTCTTCATTGAACCTGGCCGGGCCATTGTTGGAAATGCCGGAGTACTATTGACGCGGGTCGAATATCTAAAATCTGCGCAAAGCCACCAATTCGCAGTCGTGGATGCGGCGATGAATGATTTGCTGCGGCCGGCGCTCTACGGTGCGCACCATAGGGTAATCGAAGTGTCGCCCGCCGACGTGGAACCTACGACATATGATGTTGTCGGCCCCATTTGTGAGACAGCGGATTTTCTCTCCAGGAGTCAGCGATTATCGATAAGTCCGGGAGATCTGCTCGTGGTTCAGTCGGTCGGTGCCTACGGGTCGGCGATGAGTTCCAACTACAACTCCAGACCTCGATCTGCAGAGGTGATCGTGGAGGGCGACAAATTCCATGTGGTTCGTCGACATGAAACGCTCAGCCAGTTATACCAGAATGAAAGCACTCTTCCCGACTGACCGACAAGTCCGGTTACTATTTTTCCCGTTAAGTACTTATTTCACACTGTTATGGACCTGATTTCTAATCAACATGCTGAAAGTCGTTTTGTGGCAGCAGTTCTGGTGGTCTGCAGTGTAGTCAGTGTACTGTTGTCGTTGTGGTGTATTCATATCGATCATGTGATCAACAATGACGGGATTGAATATATTCGCGCGGCAGGACGTCTGGCTGATTCTGATTGGGCGGGCGCCATAGCGGTCTACAGGTGGCCTTTCTATCCCTTGTTGATGTTGCTGGTCAGCAAAATTGCAGGCGTCAGCTACCTGGTGTCTGGGCACATTCTGAATACGCTGTTTTTCACCGGGGCGGTGGTGCTGTTTGTTCTGACTGTTCGGGTGTTCGGTGGTGACTCAAAAAGACTGACTGTTCTGGCTGCTTTTGTTGCCTTGATGCACCCGGCATTTAACGAATACCGGGCGTTCATCATTCGTGACGCCGGATACTTGGTGTGTTTTCTAGGGGCACTCTATTTGCTGGGTCGCTATCGAATGTTCGGTGACGTTTACAACGGGCTGGGGGCCATCCTGGCTCTTTTAGTAGCCACCCTGTTTCGTATTGAAGGGCTCATTTTTCTGCTCTGTTCGCCGATTCTATTTAGCGTTCTCAGACCTAAGCCCTTAGGACTGCGCTGGTCTGTTCTGATGGTAATGGTGGTTGCAGGAGCCGCTCTACTGCTGGTGGTTGCTTGGTGGCTCCTGATACCGAATGTCTCAGTGAACCATCTGTCGGTTCTGGATCAGCCGTTACAGGTCCTGACAACGGCGTGGCATCAGATTTCAGAAAGTATTGGGCAGAAGCTTACAATTTTGAGAACAGAATTTCTTGGCCAATATTCGTCAAAATTCGACGTTTATTTACTATTTGGTTTTCGGGTCTTCATGATTGTTGTAACAGCGACGCTCTCGCAACTGACCGTACCTTGGGGAATATTGTTTGTCTATGGAGCAATTGGTAGGCATTTATTCTGGGATTCAGGCCTCGATCGCTTGTGGTTGAGCGTGATTGCCATGCATTTGTTCATTCTTGCAATTTTTGCGTCTATTATGCTTTTTCTGGCACCGCGGTACCCGCTGGCGTTGTGTATGACCGTGCTGTTGATAGCACCTTTTGTACTTGAAAAACTTTTTTTCCCCCTGAACTGGCGCGAACTTTCGATCGTGAGACGCTCTGCAGTCATTCTGTTGCTGTTGTGGGGCGTGGGCGAGTCGATCAGCGGACTCGACAATGCGACCCGAGCCGAGTCAGTAAAAGCATCAGGCGTTTGGCTCGCCCAACACGCGGTTGAAACCGGTTCTTTGGTGACCAATGACCGCCTTATAGCGTTCTACAGTAACCGGTATCTGGACCCCGACTTGATCATCAGTGATTACCGATTGATCCTATGGGGTTTGGCTAACGAGCGCTGGCCGCGCACAAAGTTTATTGCGCTACGGTTTCAGCGTGGGCAGGAAAAGTCTAAAGAACAACTGGAGGAGTCTAGAGAACAACTGAAGGCACTTGGTGCAACGCTTGTGGAAAATTTTTCGCAGCCAAGTGGTGATACCGTCATCGTTTATCGCCTGCCCTAGATTGCAACCCCTTCTTTTCAGGATTTCCAAACCTCGCAGAAACCGGTCAGGTACATTCTAGACGGTGCACTGACTCGGTCCGTTGGCAACCGGCGATTGTTAGCTCAGCCAACGGCAGGATTTTCAAAGTCTGTTTGTCGCGTTTTAACGGGCGGAGAGTGTCGTTTTGCGACCGCGGGCACGATTCGTTCGACCGATTGGTTATGAGTCGATAGCCCACGTTGGTCTATGTTGTCAGGGCTTTCTGACTTTTTGTGCGCCGTTGGCTTTGCGGTGGCGGTCTGTTTTGGAGAGCCTGACGTTTGGGCTACAGAGACGTTTCCTTTATCTTGTTTCGGCGGGCGCTTGGCTCCTGGCCTTTGTCCTTTGCGCTGAGTTGCAGCGTTGCGTGGCGCGCATATGATGGAATCTGAAATTTCCCGCTTGGTTAGTGGGTGGCCAATAAAGGACTCAATATCCATCAACGAGAACGCATGGTCTTCACAGGCAAAAGAGATCGCATGGCCGCTGGCGCCGGCCCGGGCCGTACGACCCGTACGATGGACGTAATCTTCCGGATCCTGAGGTAGATCATAATTAAATACATGACTCACGCTGGGAATATGCAGGCCCCGTGCGGCCACATCTGTAGCAACCAGGATCTGTTGCCGCCCTTCAGTAAAATCCTTGAGCAGTTTCTCCCGTTTATGTTGAGGGACATCACCGGAAAGCACACCGGCGGAATAGTCTTCGCGCTTTAGGCTTTGTCCTAAACGATCACAGGTCACCCGCGTATTGGCGAAGATCAGTACCCGATCACCAGGTGTTTGTTTCAGAAGTCCCAGTAACAAGGCCAGTTTTTCACTATTAGCCGGGTAGTACACGTCCTCGAGAAGCCGATCGGCAACCGGTGTACTGGATTCGATTTTCACTTCTGCGGGGTTGTTCATATGCTCATAGGCAAGCTCGTTTACGCGTAGGGAGAGCGTCGCAGAAAACAGCATATTTAGGCGATCGGTTGGTGCTGGCATCCGTCTGAGCACGAAGCGGATGTCACGGATGAAGCCAAGATCAAACATCCGGTCAGCTTCATCCAGCACGACCGCCTGTACACCTTTAAGGTCAAAGATACCCTGCTTGAAATAATCGATAAGCCGGCCAGGCGTGCCAATAAGAATGTCCACACCCTCACTGAGATCCTCACGCTGTTTGTGATATCCCGTACCACCATAGACCAGACCGAGTCTTAAATCGGTGTGCTTGCCGAGCGTTTCGGCATCGCGGTAAATCTGTATCGCGAGTTCACGGGTTGGTGCAAGAATGACGGCCCGCACGCTGGTGGGGCGATGGTCTGTCGAAGGCGGAAGTGTCAGCAGTCGGTTGAAGGTCGCGAGCAGAAAAGCAGCCGTCTTTCCAGTGCCTGTTTGAGCTTGTCCAGCTACGTCGTGCCCTTCGAGCAGTAGTGGTAATGCTTGAGCCTGAATTCGGGTACAGTGGCTAAAACCGGCGTCCTTGAGGCCTTGGACCAGTGGTGTCGGAAGGTCAAATTCCTCGAATGTTTTGTCCGTCAGATATGTAGTTTCGTCCATATTGCTGAATTGAGAGCCTGTTGGGGCTGTGTGGGCAATCGGTTAGAATCGCAGGCCAACCGATTTGATTTGTTGTTATGTTGTCGTTGAATTGGCCATCGTAGAGCCCGATCGGGGCTTTGTGCACGTTGCAGTGCGACAACTGTATTGATCGGGCGTTGCGGTGCGAGTTTGAATCGCGACAAATTGCGTCTTGCTTATGTGGGTGGAGTTCTGGTAAAAAGCACTTTCCGGAATGACATGTGGCTCGCGCGAGTGATTGCCGTTTGTTTTCCCGAGAGGGTGAAGGCGGGAAGTATAACACAGCGCCCAATACCGCTTTACCTGGTTCGGTTTGTTTTCTTTTAAGATCTTTAACGGAGTAGAGGCTTTACCTATATGTCAGACACAATCGTACACGTGAGCGATGATTCTTTTGAACAAGATGTGTTGTCTTCTGATAAACCTGTATTGGTTGACTACTGGGCCGAATGGTGTGGACCATGCAAGTCCATTGCACCGGTTCTGGAAGAAATTGCAGACGAGTACCAAGAAAAGATGACTGTTGCTAAAATAAACGTAGATGACAATCCGTCAACACCACCCAAGTACGGGATCCGTGGTATACCGACACTGATGCTGTTTAAAAACGGCGCCGTCGAAGCGACCAAAGTTGGTGCCGTATCTAAAGCCCAGTTAAGCGCATTTATCGACGAGAACCTTTAGACCCAGTGAGCGCACCGCCAGTGCAGAATCCAGTCCGAGTGGACTTACGGACACTGGAGGTGGTAAATTGAACCCAACAGGCCCGACGCTAACCCTGCTTACCTTTACACCACCTTCCAACTGAATTTCCGCGATACCGCCGGCGAATACTGAGCCGGAGACCGTCCAGTCGGGACGGTATAGCTAGAACTTATGCCAATCTGGCACACCTTGAGATCAACTTATGTCTTTAAGCCTAACCGAACTGAAAGAGAAAACACCGACCGAATTGGCTGAAGTTGCCCGGTCTCTCAAACTGGATCATGTGAGTCGCCTGCGCAAGCAGGATCAGATTTTTGCGATCCTGAAATCTCAAGCCAAGCGCGGTGAAAAAATTAAGGGTGAAGGAGTGGTTGAGATACTGCAGGACGGGTTTGGATTTCTACGTTCTGCCAGCAGTTCATACCTGGCGGGACCGGATGATATCTATGTTTCACCAAGTCAGATTCGGCGCTTCAGTCTGCGTACTGGCGACACAATCAGCGGATTGATCAGGCCACCAAAAGACTCAGAGCGCTATTTCGCACTGCTCAAGGTTGAGACCATTAATTTTCAGCCCCCCGAAGAAGCAAGAAACAAAATACTGTTTGAGAACCTGACGCCTCTACACCCGGATGAGCGAATGCGTCTGGAACAGGAAAACGGTTCGTCAGAGGACCTCATAGCCCGCGTTATTGACCTGGTATCACCCATCGGTAAAGGGCAGCGAGGGCTGTTAGTTTCAGCACCCAAGACGGGCAAGACCGTCATGTTGCAACAGATTGCGCACTCCATCACAGCGTCGGAACCGAACTGTGTGCTGATGGTGTTACTGATTGATGAGCGCCCTGAAGAAGTAACAGAGATGACGCGTACCGTTCGAGGAGAAGTTATTTCTTCGACTTTTGATGAACCCGCATCCCGCCATGTGCAAGTCGCTGAGATGGTCATCGAAAAAGCTAAGAGACTGGTAGAACACAAAAAGGATGTTGTGATCCTTCTTGATTCGATCACCAGGCTAGCCCGCGCCTATAACACGGTGCAGCCGGCATCGGGCAAAGTACTTACCGGGGGCGTTGACGCTAATGCATTACAGAAGCCCAAGCGCTTTTTTGGCGCGGCGCGCAATGTCGAAGAGGGCGGTAGCCTCACAATCATCGCGACTGCCCTGATAGATACCGGGTCTAAAATGGATGATGTGATTTACGAGGAATTCAAGGGTACCGGTAATATGGAGATACACCTTGACCGGCGGATCGCTGACAAACGCGTGTATCCATCTGTCGTTATCAGCCGATCCGGTACACGGCGGGAAGAACTGCTGACCGACCCCACAGAATTGCAGAAGATCTGGTTGCTGCTGAAGCTACTCCACCCCATGGATGACCTGGAAGCCATAGAATTTCTACTGGATAAATTGCGTGCAACCAAGAACAACGCGGAATTCTTTAAATCCATGAATCGATAAACCGGCTTGCCGGTGACGGACGATTCGCATATCATCGCGCGTCCCAGACCTACTGGAACAGAGGCAGTACACACCAGAGAACCATGACATGAAGGCCGATATTCACCCCGCCTACGAGGCGATTAAAGTCAGTTGCCAGTGTGGCAACTCGTTTGAAACCCGCTCAACCATGGGTCGGGACCTGCACGTTGAAATCTGTTCGGCGTGTCATCCATTTTATACAGGCCAACAGAAAATAATTGACACAGCTGGCCGGGTAGGCAAGTTTCAGAAAAAGTACGGCCGCAAAGACTGACTATCCAAGGTATTTTGTACAGCACCATAACCCCAGACTAAAGGGTGGTCGGCGCTTCTCCACAGAATACGGCAAGAGCAACAACTGCTCTTTCGATATTTTTTGTTCTTTTCGCAACCTGCACTGAAGTTGGGGCAGGCCTCAGGTATGAAGCTGTTCGTGATGTAATTGACGGAGATACTGTCGTTCTCCAAAGTGGAGAAAGAGTACGTCTCGCCGGAATCAATACGCCGGAAGTGAGGCGTGGTGAACAACTTCCCGAGCCTCTTGCCAAGGAAGCATCGAGCACATTGCTTGATCTGATTGGTGGTCAATTGGTCGGACTTGAAGAAGCTGAAGATCCGCTTGATCACTATGGCCGTACCCTGGCCTATCTTTACAACAGTGCTGGTCAGAGTCTTCAACGACAATTGCTCCTGAAGGGGCTCGCCAGTGTTGTCGCCATATCGCCCAACTTGCGCCATTTGGATGAATATATTTCAGCAGAGACAACAGCCCGGGCGAATAACCAGGGAATGTGGACAATAGACTACTACCGTGCCAGTTCGGTTTCGATGATCAAACCTACAGCTGGCTATACTTTTGTCTATGGTCGAGTTCAGCGCGTGGAACTCACCGAAAGGTGGTTTGTGTTCGCTCTTGCAAAAAATTTTGTTGTGCTGATACCGCGGCAGGAGTGGAGCCGGCACTTTGATTACAAACCCTGCAGCCTGGACCGGGCAAGGATAGCAGTTCGGGGCTGGGTCTCGATGGCGGGCAAACGCTATCGACTGATAATCAACCATCCTTTCATGCTTGAACGTTGTGGTTACGAACCGATACGATTGTGCCCAAGCAGCCAGGCTCGATCCGTATTACCCAGCCCGGGACAGGATGCGTGTGTATGATTTCCGAGTGTTACCGTTGTGCCGATTGGCGCCGACTCACGTGTCGTACATGAACCTCGGAGTGCTTATGCCAAAACTGCTACTGCTCGTATCACTAACGATCGTCGTTCTGGTCGGGTTAGTTGCCGGACTGTGGATCCAACATCAGGACCGAGAAGTCACAAACCCTTTCGCTACGGTCGGCGGTGACTTTACGCTGGTCTCAAAGGATGGTCAGGTTTCACTGTCCGATTTCAACGGCAAGGTGGTCCTGTTGTTTTTTGGCTATACATTCTGTCCGGATGTTTGCCCGACCGAGCTCGCAAATATGCGGGGTGCTTTCAACGATCTTTCCAGCTCTGAGATTGAACAGGTGGTAGGGATTTTTGTCAGCGTGGACACGAATCGGGATACACCGGAAAAGGTCAGCGCTTACGCGTCATTTTTTCACGACAGAATTATTGGCCTAACCGGCACTCGGGAACAGATCTCAGAAGTAGCAAAACTCTATTTTGTGGCTTACCAGGAAGTTGAAGCCAAGGGCTCGGCTACGGGTTACACCGTGGATCATACAGCCACAACCTATCTGATTGGACAAGATGGCAAGGTCCAGAAATTGCTGCGGGGACCCACAAGCCAGGAAATAGTTCAGGAACTGCGCAATCAGTTGGCGAGTTGAGCTTCATTCTGACCGGGGCAGTGGGCAAATGAAACTAGTAGATTGTGTGTCCGAAGTAGAGCAGCAGCTCCAGCACGCGAAGCTTTATTTTGGGCATGGTACAGACAACGCTCGTGATGAAGCAGCCTGGCTTGTGATGGCAGCATCAGGCATTAATGTCGGTACATTTGATGGAGACTGGACACAGGAACTATCAGTACAGCAGTTAGCGGAAACAGAAAAACTGGTCTTGAAAAGGATCCACAGCGGACAACCATTGGCCTATATTCTTAACAGCGCCTGGTTCGCAGAGACCGAGTTCTACATCGACGAGCGCGCGATAGTCCCGCGTTCTCACATTGGTGAGTGGATACCGGAGTGTTTTGAACCTTGGCTTGATCCAACTGGTGTGCAAGATGTGCTCGACTTGTGTACCGGGGGTGGTTGTATCGCTGTCGCACTTGCTCTAGTTCTGAACCAGGCTAGATTTGATGCCGTGGATATTTCCACGGACGCATTGGCAGTGGCGGCTATAAATGCCCGTCGCCACGCGGTGAGTGATCGAATCCGGCTGATCCAATCCGATCTGTTTACAGCATTGCCTGATCATCGGTACGACTTAATTCTGTGTAATCCTCCGTATGTTGCAGACCAACTGATGGATGAACTACCGCTTGAATATAGTCATGAGCCTGAAATCGCATTCAGTGGCGGTTCAGATGGGCTTACGATAATTCGGCAGGTTTTGGCAGAATCGCGGGCACACCTTACTCAGCGGGGATTGTTGGTCGTTGAAGCTGGTAGCGCGGCGCTGGCTGTCGAAAGTGCGTGGCCTACGGTACCGTTTACCTGGCTTATGTCAGCTAATGGCGAATCAGTGGTGTTTGTGTTGTCAGCTGATGAACTAGATGCTTTTGGGCAGTGCTTTGTATAGACACTCAGATAGTCGATCGTCAGATCTCGATCATTTCAAAGTCGATCTTGGTCGCATCACAATCGGGGCACTGCCACGAATCAGGGATATCTTTCCAGCGCGTACCTGGATCAAGTCCGTCTTCTGGCAGACCCTCAGCTTCATCGTAAATGAAGCCGCAGATGACACACATCCACGTCTTATAGTCCATACTGGTTTCTTGTCTTAGAGCTCAAAGCACGGCATTCTAACCGAAAGCTTTCCACTCAGCCCACTTAAGTTAGGTGCAATTGTTTCTAACACAATCAGAGTCTTCAACACCGGAGTATCAGAATGAAAGACGCCAATCAAAGGTTGTTTAACGCAGCGAAGAAAGTCATACCGGGCGGTGTGAATTCACCTGTTCGTGCTTACAAAGCTGTGGGGGGCACACCCGTTTTTATCGATCATGCACACGGTGCCTATATTTATGATACGGATGGGAAAGAATACATCGATTACGTGTGTTCCTGGGGACCGATGATTCTGGGTCACGCCGATCCATTGGTGGTGGCTGCTGTACAGGCGGCGGCAGGGCAAGGCTTGAGTTTTGGTGCACCGACCACTATGGAAACTAAGCTGGCGGAACTGATTTGCTCGGCTGTGGCATCTATCGAACAGGTGCGAATGGTCAATTCAGGTACGGAAGCAACGATGAGTGCTATCCGATTGGCACGTGGTTTTACCGGCAGAGACAAAATAATCAAGTTTGAAGGTTGCTACCATGGGCACGCCGACGGTTTGCTGGTCAAAGCCGGGTCAGGCGCTCTTACACTTGGTGTGCCAACCTCTCCGGGTGTGCCTGCAGCCATGGCTGAGCATACGCTGACCCTGGAATTTAATAACCTTGAGCAGGTGACAACGGTGTTCGACGAGGTGGGGGAACAGTTGGCCGCGGTGATTGTTGAGCCTGTTGCCGGGAATATGAATTGCGTGCCGCCTAAATCTGGGTTTCTTGGAGGACTCAGAAATTTGTGCGATCAATACAACACTGTGCTCATATTTGACGAGGTTATGACTGGATTCAGGGTCGCTGCTGGAGGCGCTCAGACCCTGTACAGTGTGACTCCTGATTTGACTACACTGGGCAAGGTGGTTGGGGGTGGATTACCGGTTGGAGCTTTCGGCGGGCGCGCCGAAATCATGGCCCACCTGGCACCACAGGGAGCGGTATACCAGGCTGGAACCCTTTCCGGGAATCCGTTGGCAATGGCTGCGGGAATAGCTACTGTGCAACAGGTACTTGAAGTGGGTTTTTATGAACGCCTCGGGGAGCGTCTCGACAGACTTATTGAAGGTCTGCGCAGTGTCGCCTCAGACACAGACATCCCATTAACCACTAACCATGTGGGTACTATGTTCGGGTTGTTCTTTACCGAAGCAGATACGGTGAGCAGTTTCGCTGATGTCATGGCGTGCGACACTGTTCGATTTGGTCGCTTTTTTCATGGCATGCTTGAAGAAGGTATCTACCTGGCCCCTTCGGCATTTGAAGCTGGCTTTATTTCATCAGCTCATGGGAATTCAGAGATTGATAGAACGCTAGAATCTGCGCGTCAGGTACTGAAAACACTCAATTGAAATAGTTCAAGCGCAATGCATACTGCATTGGTAACTCTCGATAGATCCGTGCACTGTTAAGCAGAATAAAGGTGATGTCGGTAACTATTCAGTGTCGAGTACGAAAATCAATAACATAATGACCAACAAGTACAGCGATGTGCTCAGTGCAAACTTGGCGCCACTTCGGCTGTCATCGTTAAGAGATTTTGATGAACCTGACCCGCATTACCACAGTGCCTAGGGTAGCAAAAGGTTGCGCAAATGTAATTACCGTCAGCAGAGGTGAGAACAAAAGGATCTGACTGACGTCATGGCGCTCGGTTAGCGTCAGGATGACAATAACATAGACAGCAATCGCCAACGCCAGTCCGCTGATCACAAACAGGCTCGGTAAGCTTCAACCGGTAACTCTTTTCATACGGACAGGACCGATCGTTACCGTGCTTTCGCACGGCATAAGAAACCAGATCGCGACGGGGAACAGCCGGCCGACCAGAATGGTCGGCGGACAACTGGTCAGTCCGCTGGTGCTACGTCTTCAGCGGCTGGGCCCTTATCCCGGGTAGTAAGGCTGAATTCAACCCGTTGACCTTCAGTCAACGTCTTGAAACCTTCACCCCGGATCTCGCGGTAGTGAACGAAAACATCGTCTCCGTTTTCCTGCGCTATGAAACCATAGCCCTTGCGCTCGTTAAACCACTTCACTGTACCTAAATGTCGTTCCGACATAACTCCTCCAAACAGGGTTACTTCAATACCAGAAAGCAAACAATATGGTGCTTCCCTGGCGCCCATTGTAACGGTGTTGCCTCTGAACGCAAACATTTATTACCCATCTTTATGATAGCGATTTCGCAATGTCCTCAGCGATTCCCCATCTTTTTTGTTGTACCAATCTTCAATCAGCCTAAACGAAATGGAAATATCTGTGGGCAGCTGAAATCGTCCTGTTGCCAATCCTTCGCTGATTTGTTTGCGACTCAGCCAGCAGGCGTCTTCAAGTTCTTTATCATTTAAGGAAATCGAACGACTAGCAGCCTGAGCATGGTATCCGAGCATCAGCGTACCTGGGAACGGCCACGGTTGCGATGAATGATAACTTGCACTTTCAACCTGTATTCCCGTTTCCTCAGCGACCTCCCTGATGACTGCTTGTTCTGCACTTTCACCTGGTTCTACGAATCCAGCAATGGTGGAATAGCGTTTCTCCGGCCATTCACTTTTGCGACCGAAAAGTGCTTCATCGCCGTGCTCAACAAGTACGATAATCGCCGGATCGGTTCGCGGATAGTGTTCACGGGTACACTGTGGTGCAGTGCATTGGAGCATATGTCCACCGGAACGAGCTACCGTTCGGGCACCACACGAACCGCAAAAACTCTGAGTCTTCCTCCAATTGAGGATAGCTCGGGCATAACTCAAAAGTGCAGCATGGCGCTCGTCCAGTAATGCAGCACAAGACCGGAGGTCGACGAATTCCCCGTGATTAGAGGAATTCTCCTCGACTATGGTTGCAAAATAATGCTGATCAAATTCGCGCCCCAGGTAAACATAGTCAACAAGCACGCCAAAGGTTTTTTCGAATTCGATCAAGGACAGCAAAGCTGCCCGGTAGCCGGATGCTTCCCGCCGGACAAACACATTTGTGCCTGAGACCGGTAAGAAACGACTGGATTCACTGTTGATCAGACACGCCAGTGTTGTTTCGGTACTGCGCTGCTCCGGGGCACGGTCAGTGGTCTGACTTGAGAACAGATTGAGTGAACTGAGTTGTAGGTGGTTCATGGTTGGCGAATTCTCGAGGGCAACGTGATTCATACATGAGTAAAGTTAAGCCTGTCTAAGGGTACTACAGGCTGCAACGTTTAAGTCATTGGTGTCCTGCGGTTAGAATGCCTGTACGCAGAGTTTCGTCACTCTCGCGATGTGTGACCTGAACACTGTCGACCAACATTACCGCCCAAGATCCTAGAATCATTATGCGCCAGGAACTTCGCGACCTGCTGAAAATCTCCGTTTCAGCTCTGATCGAGGAAGGTGTGATCTCTGTAGATGTTCCAGCCGACGTTCACATCGAACGAACGCGACAGCGAGATCACGGCGATTTTGCTTGCAACATTGCGATGATATTGGCTAAGTCTGCCAGAATGAAACCACGCGATCTGGCCAGTTTGCTGCTCTCCCGTTTGCCACAGAACACATTGATCGACAGAACGGAGGTGGCTGGACCGGGTTTCATCAATATCTTTCTGACCCATGATGCGTTCTACAAACTGATCCCCGTGGTCCGAAAAGCCGGGGATAGCTTCGGTTGTTGCGACGCTGGAGAGCAAAAACGCATTCTGGTGGAGTTCGTGTCCGCTAACCCGACTGGCCCACTCCATGTGGGACATGGCCGCGGTGCCGCCTATGGCGATGCACTGGTCCGAGTTCTCAGAGCAGCCGGATACGACGCCGCGAGTGAGTACTACATCAATGATGCCGGGCGCCAGATGGATATTCTGGCGGTCAGTGTGTTTTTACGTTACCTGGAACTGTGTGGCGAAGAATTCGAATTTCCTGATAACGCCTACCAGGGGGACTACGTTTTCGATATTGCGGCGAGTTTGCATCGCGACCAGGGGGAGGATTTGCGACAACCGTTAGACGCAATCACTGGCTCTTTGCCGGCAGACGGTGACCAATTGCTCGATACGCTAATTTTGCGTGCAAAGACGTTGCTCGGTAAGGAACGGTTTACTCAAATACACGACTTGGCCGGAGATACACTGGTCGATGACATCCGTAAAGACCTCTCACAGTTTAGAGTAACTTTCGATCACTGGTTCTCGGAAAACACCCTGGTCACAGGAAATGCAGTTGCACGGGCCGTGGAGAAGTTGACCGGAAACGGTCTGATGTATGAAAAAGACGGTGCATTGTGGCTGCGTACGACTGACTACGGTGATGAAAAGGATCGCGTTGTAATCCGGGCTAATGGAAACCACACCTATTTTGCAACTGATATTGCCTATCACCTAGACAAGTTTGAGCGTGGTTTTGATCATGCCATCAATATCTGGGGTGCGGATCATCATGGTTATATCAAGCGGGTCAAGGCTTCGATCGCAGGATTAGGCCGAGAACCGGATGCGCTCACAGTATTACTGGTGCAATTCGCTGTACTGTACCGGAACGGTGAAAAGGTCTCTATGTCAACACGCAGTGGCCAGTTTATAACGCTGCGGGAATTACGGCAGGAAGTCGGTACCGATGCAGCCCGCTTTTTTTATGCCCTGCGTAAACCCGAACAGCATATGGACTTCGACTTGGATCTGGCCAAGTCCCAGTCCAGTGACAACCCGGTGTACTATGTTCAGTATGCCCATGCGCGGATCTGCAGCGTTTTCAAGCAGCTGCTCGAAAAGGACATAGCTGTAGACCTTGATAATTCTGACTTTGGTTTGTTGACAGAAGAGCGCGAACTGGATCTGTTGCGTGAACTGTCACGCTATCCAGAAATTGTCGAAACGGCCGCGCGCAGCTACGAACCTCACCTCGTCGCCTATTACGTTCGCGATCTCGCCAACGAATTCCACACCTATTACAACGCACATCCATTTATAGCTACCGATGCACCTCTCCGAAACGCCAGATTGTCGCTGATTGATGCCACCCGAGTCGTATTGGCCAACGCGCTCACTCTGCTCGGTGTTTCAGCACCGAGCAGTATGTGATTAGATGTTCCCCTGGCGACGAAGAAACGTAAGATTACGACCAGGCCGAATAGTGTCGGCGACGTTCACACTGGCCGTGGGCCTGGTGGTTGGTTGGGGGGGGACCATCATGTACAACGGAATGAAAAGCGGCGATCCAGACGGAATGGGTGCTGGGCTAAAACAGTTATTTACGGATTCGCAGGAAAGTGAGGTTGCCAATGTACTCAGCAAGAGAGCTACATCAACCGATCCCGTTCGGGCCAGCTTTGAATTTTACACGGTGCTGCCTGATGTCGAACGAGTAGTGTCTATCGAAGAGACCACACCGCAAACACAACCCAGCCAAGAGCCTGTCAAGCAATCAGTTAAGAACCAGGATAGCAATGGTTATTACATGCTCCAGGTGGGTTCTTACAGCAAACAGTCAATGGCGGAAAAAATGAAGGCGAATCTGGCAATTACTGGCTTTGAGCCAGCGATACAGAGAGTCAGCATTCAAGGTCAAGGACAGTTGTTTCGTGTTCAAGTCGGCCCGTTTGCGACCATGGGACAGTTGGGAAAAGCAAACCGTAAACTCGAGCAGATGGGATTTAAGACCTTGTGGCTGAAAGTCTCAAAACGACCCTGAGCACACAGAAATGAAATACATGTACAGAACCGATGCCGGTCAGGATGACCTGAGTGGGATCATTGTCTTAATTGGCGGGTATTTTTTGGTTCTTTGTTTAGTGTGCCAGGAGATAACAACATGGAAATAAACAGAACTGGGGGTCAATTATTGATTGAGTCCCTGCAGCAACAGGGCACAGATCATATTTTCTGTGTACCAGGAGAAAGTTTTCTATCGGCACTCGATGGCTTGCATGGTATGGAATCGATTCGCACCATCATCTGTAGACAAGAAGGTGGTGCGGCGATGATGGCCGATGCCTACGGCAAGCTCACCCACCGCCCCGGGGTGTGTTTTGTCAGCCGTGGGCCCGGGGCGAGCAACGCGGCATCAGGTATTCATATCGCCTCCCAGGACTCGACACCTCTGGTGATGTTCGTTGGTCAGATTGAGCGTAGTACGACCGGGCGTGAAGCATTTCAGGAAATTGATTACAGAGCAATGTTTGGATATGCCGCCAAGCGGGTAGAGCAGATTGAAGATGTGGATCGGATTCCAGAAGTCGTCAGCCGTGCTTTTCATACAGCTGTTAACGGCCGTGCAGGACCAGTCGTGGTCGCCTTGCCGGAAGACATGCTGCGGGATACAACGACCGCTGCGCCTGTTGCATTGTTTCGGCGCGTGGAACCGGCGCCGGGCGCAGCAGCGGTTGCGGATTTCGAAGAAAGACTTAAAGCTGCCCGAAAGCCGATAATGATCGTCGGCGGGCGGGGCTGGAGACCAGACACGAAAGAGAAAATTCAGCAGTTCTCAGAAGACTGGGATTTGCGAGTTGTGGCCGGGTTTCGTTTTCAGGATTGTGTCGACAATGATCATGATCATTACATCGGCGAACTGGGCCTTGGCACTAATCCTGTGCTGACCGACGCGATACAGGCTGCTGATCTGCTGATCGTGCTGGGTGTTCGTCTTGGTGAGTTGACAACAGCAGGGTACACGTTGATCGATATCCCCGTTCCGCGACAGCAGCTGGTGCATATTTATCCAGGAATGGAAGAGCTTGGCAGTGTCTATTACCCAACGCTCGCGATCAATGCATCGGTAAACCAGTTTGCTGATGTATTGCCGGACTTGGGAGGACGACCCGCGGATCCGCCATGGTCGGCACTTCGCAAGCAAGGTCGTCAAGCCTATCTGGCCTGGACAAAACCGGTTTTTTCGCCGGGGCGGGTCAACCTGTCGGAAGTGATCTGTTCGCTCAACGATGTCCTGCCAGACAATGCCATTATTGCCAATGGTGCTGGAAACTACACCGCCTGGGTTCACCGCTTCTACCGCTATCGAACGCTAGGCAGTCAGTTGGCACCTACCGCAGGTTCCATGGGATATGGCCTGCCGGCAGCAGTGGCCGCTAAACTGGTTCAACCGCACCGGCCAGTAATCGTATTCGCCGGCGACGGCTGTTTTATGATGACCGGACAGGAGCTTGCAACCGCTGTGCAGTACCAGCTTTCTGTGGTGATTGTCGTTGTTAACAACGGGATGTTCGGTACGATTCGAATGCATCAGGAACGACGGTTCCCCGGCCGAGTCATCGGCACGGACCTTGTTAACCCTGATTTTTGTGCGCTGGCCCAGGCCTACGGTGCTCATGCAGAACGGGTTGAGGAAACCGCAGCATTTCTACCGACCCTGCGGCGTGCGCTCGACATATCAGGTCCCGCGCTGATAGAACTGATTGTCGATCCTGAAGCAATCACACCCACTCGAACATTATCGGATCTAAAAGCCGGCGGATAATCGAAACGGTCTAGGTGAGCACCAAGCGTAGCTTCTCGATCACTGTGTCGAGCTGCGCTTCAGTGATGACCAGCGGCGGTAGCAGCCGGATCACGGTTGGTCCGGCTGGCAGCGCCAGTATGCCCTGGTTCAGCAAGGCCTGCAGATAGGGGGTGGCCTTTTCCTTGAGCTCAATACCGATCATCAGGCCGATCTGGCGTACGTCTCTGACCCGCTCTGGTAGGTGAGCGTTAAACTGACTGGCAAAATAATCACCCCGTACCCTGGCTTGTTCTGCCAGTTGCTGGGTCTGCATGAATTCAATGGCCGCGAGTGCTGCAGCGCAGGCCAAGGGGTTACCGCCGAAAGTTGACCCATGAGTGCCTATGCCGGGATCGATACGCGCAGAGCACACGACGGCACCCATGGGGACGCCACCAGCAATCCCTTTGGCTAGGCACAGCATGTCCGGCGAAAGGTCGTGATGCTGGCAGGCAAAGAAAGCACCAGTACGACAGAAGCCGGTCTGCACTTCGTCAATAATAAGAAGCGCTCCACGGGCATCGCATAACTGACGAGCACCTGCCAGGTAATCTGCGTTGGCTGGACGGACACCGCCTTCACCCTGAACAGGTTCCAAAATTACAGCCGCGGTATTGTCATCGATGGCTGCGTCTAACTTATCGATATTGTTCAGGGGAACAAAGCTGCAGTTCGGCAGCAGTGGTTCAAACGCGTCACGGTATTTAAAAGTTGCACTGAGTGCACCCAACGTACGACCGTGAAAACCGCGCATCGCGGTTACCAGCCCGTTGCGCCCGGTCGTTTTTCGTGCAAACTTGATCGCCGCTTCAGTGCTTTCAGTGCCAGAGTTGCAGAGAAACACGCGCTCCAGACCGGGCGGTGTGACCTCGACCAGTTTTTTCATCAACCGCCCGCGCGTGTCATTAAAAAATATACCCGGGCAGGTAATCAGACTTTCTGCCTGGTGCGCAAGAGCAGCCGCTACCGCTGGATTGGCGTGACCAATGTTGGCAACGCCTACACCAGCGGCGCAGTCCAGATACTCAGTTCCCTGATCATCCCATAACAATGCACCTTCCCCCCGAACGATGGTCACACCCCGGCGGGGATAGACCGGCAAAGCGTAGCGTTCTTCGTGATCTCTACCGTTCATCGAATAGTCGTTCCACGGCCAGACAGTGCATCGTGAACGGGATGTTCTACTCGGCCGTCTGCGATGACAACCTCTGCTGCACCAGTGGTGAAGAGGGTGCGTAAAGCCAGCATTTTACGTTTCATGCGGCCTTCTACCTGCTGTTCGCGCTGCACCAGCTCTGCTTGAGTCATCTGGGGTACCACACTAGTCGGATCTTTTCGATTATCGAGAAAGCCGGGGGCCTCAATCAACTGCAGAATCCTGGTCGCATTAATCCCTTTCTGCAAAATATTTACGATGTCATCGTTTTCAGAGTTAATGGCATGGCCTTGTTCGTCGATTATGGGTATGCTGATCACGGGGCGATAGTCGTGTTTCAGCAACAGTTCCAGCAGAGCAGTATTTGCGGAACGGGGTTTACCAGAAAAATCCCGCTTGAGGATTGTTTTCCCCCCCTCCCGAACTCGAATACCACGATTCCTTTCACCCTGAACGAGGCGGCCATCCAGACCACTGAGGCCGATCGCGTTGATGCCTTGTCGTTGGCAAAGCTCGACAAAACGACGGTTGCGAAGGCCTGCATAGGTCATCATGATGAGGTCTATGGCTTGCTCGTCAGAATAAACACTGGTATAGCCAGACAGCGAAGTCAGCTCCTGTTTGGTCATTGACAGGCGTTCGCCGATACTGTCGCGCAGTGCGTTGGCGCCAAGTACCACAATAAATGGGTCATCTAACGCAGCAAGATCGTTCACGATGCCTGGAATATTGATATCGGTGCCACCACCGACTTTGATGATCAACATGTTTAAAGTGTCAAGATGCTACGGTTGCCAATAGGTTGCCACTGGGTGCTGCCGGGGTAGGGTTCGGAGCAGACAATGTCGGCGGTTCCTTCCTGGCCACGGTACATTTGGAAGTATGCCTGATTTTCATTGTACAAGGTGGCGAGGTGCGAAGATGTTGTATCGGCAATAATCAAATTCATGGCGCGCACGTAGCGGGTTCTTTTCTCGATGATGGCAGTGCCTCTGGTCAGAGCCTTGAGCAGACCATGATGGTCAAATCGTTTGACGTAGTTGAAGATCTTTTCCGCGCCAATACGGCCTTTCTCCTTGATCCGCACGCCGTGGAGTTCACCGTTGAATATAAATACCCGCTCACCGTCGAAAAACGGCATGTTATTTTCAACTGAAATTCCCTCATCTCGAAAAGCGCTTCGGGTATGAGCAACAAGCAGAGTAGTGGTGCCGAAATGTGAAAGGTCTTCCTGCCAGATGGGTGAGATATTTCGGTAGATTTGCCACTGATTGTTTTGAAGCCAGGCACAACCCCAGCCATGTCCCTGATATTCTGAGCTGTCGCGTGACAAGGCGGCAAAATGCAGCAGGTGATCGGAAATCCGGAAAGGTTGTGCAGCACGCACCCACAGTAAACGACACATCGCAGGTTGTCAGATAGGATGTAAGCCCGGAAATTCGAGGCCACAGGTCTCGTCAAATCCATGCATAAGGTTGAAACATTGTATGGCCTGTCCAGCGGCGCCCTTCATCAGATTGTCGATGGCGCTGATAACTACCAGCCTGTTGGTCGACACATCCCGCTCGAACCCGATATCGCAATAGTTGGTGCCTGCCAGGAGTTTGGGTTCTGGATAACGATGGATACCGCCGCGTTCTTTAACGATCCGTATAAAAGGTTCCTCTGAGTAATCCTCGCGGTAGATCTTCCATACCGCTTTTTCATCCAGGTCATCGTTCAAAAAGACATGGCAGGTTGCAAGGATACCGCGCACCATCTCGATAGAGGTTGCAGAAAAGTGAATCGCGATATCACCGAGCACTTGTTTCATTTCGCCTACATGTCGGTGGCCCGTAGGTTGGTAGGACCGAACTGCCCCACTGCGCTCTGGGTGGTGTGAAGCAGCGCTCTGTGTATTACCGCCCTCACTGGAGCCCGCCTTGACTTCGATAACAATAGACTCGACGAGATTACGCCGTACGAGTGGCCGTACAGCCAGCGTACTGGCAGTTGCATTGCAACCGGCACAGGCGACATGATCTGCCTGTACGATGTTTTCACGATTGATTTCCGGCACACCATAAGCAAAAGTTCCAAGCAGATCAGGGCGTAAATGTGGCCGGCCATACCATCGCATATAGGTTTCAGCATCGCTCAGCCTGAAATCAGCACTGAGATCAATCAGTCGCGGAGCTAATACCTGAAAACGGTCTATGCCAGCCATGATTTCTCCGTGCGGCAGACAGAGAAACAACAGATCACATGACTCAAGTTCATCCACTGCGCAGAACTTAAGCCGAGTGATGCCGCGCAGATTGGGATGGGCTTTATGAACAGACTTTCCAGCAGATCGTTCGGAGGTGATTTGCTGTACTGTACATTCGGAGTGAAACAGCAGCAGCCGCAACAATTCGCCACCGGTATAGCCAGAACCTCCGACAATCGATACTCGAATCATTTTAGTTGTTCCAGGACATATGTTACGACCCGTCCGGGGATATTAACTCCCGTGGTGTCAATGCTGTTCCTAAATTCCATAGTGTAGTTGACCTCATTGACCAACAGGCCCTCCGTCGATTCAAAGAGATCGACGGCAAGTACACCGCCACCTACGGCATGCGCTGCAGCAACCGAAAGCGATGCGATCTCGTCAGTTACTGGACAACCGGTTGCGACGGCGCCTCGGGCTGTATTAGTGATCCAATGAGACGAACTGCGGTAGATCGCTGCGATACATTCGTTACCGACCACGAAACTGCGTATATCTCTGCCCTGTTTCTCGATGTATTTCTGGATGTAGAAAATCGAGTGATGATAGCTGCCAAGAACTGTTTTGTGTTCGAGGATCGCTTCGGCGGACTCGCGATCATTGACTTTGGCTAACAGGCGACCCCACGAGCCGACGGCAGGTTTTAGTACTACCGGGTAGCCCAGTTCTTCTATTGCGATAAGCGCTGAATCTTCAGTAAAGGCAACGCGAATCGGTGGCTGGGCCAGACCTGCTTCTTTTAAAGCAACAGAGGTCAGAATTTTGTCACCACATATCCGAGCCACATCGGACGAATTAATACAACGAATACCGAGACTCTCGAAAAGTCGAAGTCCATGCATTGCGCGGGAGTGATTGATACAGCGTTCTACGACAATATCAATATCGGGAACCGACTCAAGGTCAAAAGTCAGTTTTCTATCATCAAGCATTATGGGCGTCACGCCCTGCTGCCTGAACGCCTCAAGTAGAAGTTTTTCCTCCTTTCGGATCAGCGAGTGAAGTAAACCGACTCTCATTCGCCCCAGTCCTCCTCGCTTTCTGGCGCTTCAGCGAGAGTTGGTGGATTGAGTTCAGTGACTTCAAGTTCAGAACCACAGTCGGGGCATTCCAATAATTCTCCAACGACAGTATCTGATGCCAGCGTAATCTGCGCACTGCATACGGGGCATTCACTCATAAGTTTTCTCCGGTTGTAATCACAGTTCAGGCCGATTGCATGAAATGAAATTTCTGAATTTAGTGGCGGCCTATTCTAGTGTGACGCTGGCGTCAGGGCGAGTGATCTGGATCATCATCGCATCTGGCCCAGTTATGTGCCAAATCTGAATCAACCCAAGTAATGCCGCGGCAGGTCTTATCTGTTTAAATGAAGGCTTTGGCCACGCGTCATATCGCGAGGCCGGTCGTGAACCCCGCCAACTGGTTTTGCCAAATAGGTGGGATGGGATCAGTTTACTCACAAGCAAAGGAAAATAACGGTGGATACATTTATTCAGCAACTCAGTAGTGATATCGAAGCTTTTGTCTCGGCACGAGACTGGCACCAATTCCACTCACCCAAGAACCTTTCGATGGCTTTGAGTGTTGAAGCAGCTGAACTTGTAGAACATTTTCAGTGGCTCACGCCTGATCAGAGCGAAAACTTGTCTGGCGATCAGTGTCAAGCGGTAGGCGAAGAGTTGGCTGATATCCTGATCTACACCTTGATGGTGGCCCAGCGTTTAGGGATTGATCTGGAAAAGGCGACGGTTAATAAGATGAACCAGAACCGCCGCAAGTACCCGGTCGAGAAGGCCCGAGGCCTGACCGCCAAGTACACCGAACTCTGACCAGGCCATGCAGTCGATGCTCAACCTTGAGCGTTACCCACAGGACAGACTGGATTCTCCGGTCGGACAGTGAGTGGCAGGAGACCCGACTATGTACCGCACTAAAGTTTGATCCTTCAAAAAAGTGCTATTAAGTCTTGCCTTAAATCACGCCCTGTTCACGGAGCCGATTGCACTCGGCGGCATCGAGGCCTAATAGTTCCTCAAGTACCTCCTCGGTGTGCTGGCCTAGCATGGGTGGTGCGTGCCGATAGGATACCTCCGTTACCGACATCTTCGATGGACTGCCAATCAGGCTGAGCGGCTCGCCGCCGGTGGCGGGATGGTTCATTTCGATTTTCATGCCACGGGCTACGACCTGGGCATCGTCGAAAACCTGGTCGATGTTGTTGATGGGGCCACAGGTGATTTTATTTTTCTCCAACGCTTCCAGCCAATAAGCCGATGAATTTTGCCGCATCACATCATTGAGGATTTGGGTGAGTGCTTCACGGTTTTGCACACGCGCTTTGTTGGTGACAAAACGTTCATCATTGATCAGTTCGGGTACGCCAGCAAACTCGCAATAGCGTTTAAACTGGTCGTCATTGCCAACAGCTACTATGATGTTGCCGTCGGCGGTAGGGAAAACCTGATAAGGCACAATATTCGGGTGTGCGTTGCCCAGTAGTCCCGGGACTTCCCCCGAAGTAAGGTAATTAAGGCCCTGGATCGACAACAAAGACACCTGCGTGTCCAACAGACTGATATCCAGGTGCTGGCCTTCTCCAGTCACTTCGCGGTGTCGTAGTGCCGCATTGATGGATATGGCTGCCCAGAGGCCCGCCGTCAAATCAGCAATAGGGATGCCAACGCGGTGTGGCTCTCCGCCAGGTGGCCCGGTAATGCTCATGATGCCGCCCAGGCCTTGTGCCATGAAATCATAGCCGGGTCGTTTTGCCTTAGGTCCAGTTTGACCAAATCCGGTGATTGAGCAATAAACGAGTCCTGGGTTTTCAGCCTTAAGGCTCGTGTAATCGAGACCGAATTTGGCCAGATTTCCGACCTTGAAATTTTCAGCTAGGACTTGGCATTGGTTGATCATTCGCTTGGCCAAGGACTGGCCCTCGGCACCAGTGAGGTTCAATGTTACCGAACGTTTGTTGCGGTTGGCAGAGAGGTAATATCCGCTTTCGGTGGTTTCGGTGCCATCGACGTCAAGCACAAAGGGGGGGCCGTATTTTCGAGTATCGTCGCCAAGTTCGGGTCGTTCGATCTTGATGACATCGGCGCCGAGATCGCCCAAGATCTGTGTGCAACTCGGTCCTGCCAAAACGCGCGTCAGATCAAACACGCGAATTCCATTGAGCGGGCCGCTCATCGTAGCCTCGAGACATTCAGTATCATTTGGGAATTCCTAATTAAGTTCTTAAAATCTTGCGAAGCTGTGTTGCTGCACTTTTTTGTCGATTCCTTTATACAATCCCCCAACCGCGCAGATAGGCAGCAACAATGCGACTATCCCAATCGTGACCATCCAGACCGACCTTGGTGACGAGTATGCGCTAAGTTGTCTGGTTCGGTGCGTTCACGGTATTTTTTCGGGTAGCGTCATACCAGAGTGGACCAAACCAACAACGCAAGCAGCATTGCGCAATCGCTTGCTGCGGTTGTGGGTGTGTCAACTGACAAGGACCACCGATCGGGTATTTAATTCTACTGGATAATCGCTGACTTTATACTTGTATCACGAAAGCTCGTAAATATATTGCTTCACACTTCAAATTGATCAGGACATGCCTAAGCAACTGGCGGTAGTGATGATCCACGGTATCGGTCGTCAGCGACCGGATTATGCCGCCCGCATGATCCGTAACATTGAACAACAGCTGGTCGTACAAGGGTATGAACCAGATGCAATCGCTTGGCAGTCGGTCTACTGGGATGACATCCTCGCGCCTGCGGAGAAAGCCTACCTCGAACGAAGTCTGGATACGGCATCTTTGAGAGCACACCGACTGCGCGAATTGGTGGTTACGGTACTGGGAGATGCCACCGGTTATCGCCAGCTGTCAGCCGAACGAGTTTCTGCTGATGAGTTAAGGGTCTACCGCGTCGTTCATGAACGAATTCAGCAGAACATTGCTACGCTTTATCACGATCAGTTGGCTAGCCACCCGGTGCCGATGGTTGTTCTGGCACATTCTTTTGGCGGCCATATCCTGTCAAATTATGTCTGGGACAGTCAGCGTCGGCCTCAGCAGGGGTTGTCTGCTTTTGAACGAATGAACTGGCTGACCGGAATTATTACGTTCGGTTGCAATATCCCACTGTTTACGTTTGCCTGTCCAAAGATCGTGCCGATCAGTTTTCCACCACCGCGGCTAGCAAAACGCTTGAAACCAAAGGCTCGATGGCTGAATTACTATGATCCCGACGATGTTCTGGCCTGGCCACTGAAATCGGTCAACGCTGCCTATGCACGGGTCGTGAGCGATGATCGATTGATAAATGTTGGGGGTGCGCTGATCGGCCGAACACCATTTTCTCATCTTCGATACTGGCCTGATCGCGGATTCGCTCGAGAGGTCGCGGCATTTCTGGTAACACTGTTGTGAAGACGTG
>Ga0208765_1000079_pt1 | contig 54525 bp, 63 predicted proteins | sample ETNtaG_2_FD_185783 | JGI IMG/M metagenome (GOLD analysis project Ga0208765, IMG submission 185783) | Marine microbial and viral communities from oxygen minimum zone, Eastern Pacific Ocean - ETNP201406SV203 (SPAdes) (version 2) | ecosystem: Environmental > Aquatic > Marine > Oceanic ...
CGGCTTGACTGCCGGCAGTTTCAAAATGATCAAGGACATGATTGGAAAGTGAAGCCTTTGTCTTCACAAACTAACCAACTGATCACCCTTCTCCCTTCTGAAGCAAATAGAGTAGGTTTTCTCCCTGGATGGCTTTGATTTCCTCCTCTTTCAAAAACGGCATTTTTTCGAAGAGTTCAAAGGTTTGAGGAAAAGAGAGATAATCAAGAGAGGGAGAAAAATCACTTCCCCACAGAAGACGTTCTGTCCCAAAACTACGGGCTAATTCATTGGTCAGAGGCCATGCTGCAGGATGCGGGTAGTCATAGGCCGGTTCGGTGAGTGCGTAAAAACCGCTGAGCTTGACATGCACTTCGGAATATTCTGCAAGATCCGTCAAAGGTTTCATGATGGCACTCGCTTCATGCTCTGATGGAGGTTTGATCCATTTTCCAGGAAGTCCAAGGTGAGAGACAATCAACTTCAACATGGGATGTTTTTCCAACACATATTTCCAGGACTTCCATAAGCTTCCCAAGGAATTGACACTGATCAACCATCCATGTCGAGTGAGCCATTCCCAGAATTCTGCAGGGATCTCCATCAACTTCCGGTAATCCGCTTCATCCAGTAAATAAAGGCTGATGCCTTTGAAACCCTGCATTTTCCATTTTTCCAGCTTTGCCATGAGATCGGCTTGCTGATCTAGATGACAGAATGCCAGAGCCTGGATCCAAGGATGATGAGGAATCAGTCTGGCAAGAAAATCATTGTTCTGGAAACACCATTCTTCCCCCTCAAAACCCACAACCAGAGCAGTCTCGATCTGATGATCCTTCATCAGGGATTGGTAGCAGAGGACCTCATCCACCTGGACACCAGGTCGTGATGTGAAAGACCCTCCCTGATAACCTCCTTCAAACAGATGAATGTGGGCATCAGCCCTTTGGTCATGGCTCATGGTTGGGTTGAAAGGAAGTTCTTCAAGGACCTGATGCCTCGGTCAGACGATCCAGCCAGCGCATGACTTGGATCCCATCCTCAATACGGGTTCCCCTGGGTATCGGCTCCAAACCCCTGACCACCCTGCAGAAGCAACGGAGTTCCTCTGCCAGCATCCCCGTGGTTGAGTTGGAACCGGTTAGGATTTCAAGAGTCATTGGGGGAACGTATTTTTCATCCCAAACATCCAGCGGCCGTGGATTTGGATTCATCCTCGCCATCCAGCCTTTTCCAAAAACCTCCATTCGGTCAAATCCTTCTCCCGGCAAAGCTTCCGGAGTGAGGAATCCTGCTGAGAAGGTGGCAAGGCTTCCATCAGCCCAACCTAACTGAGCCAGTGCAAGGTCCATATTTCCCCTGCTGTTGAAATGCGTCTGTGCATCAAACCTGGCTGGATCCTTACCATCCACCATTGATTGAATGCAGTAGAGATCATGCACCATCGTCAAATGAAACGGGGTCTCGCCCGGATAATCATCTGCATGTTTGCAGGGTCTCATCCTGTAGCATGTTGTATAATCAAAACCGCCTCTTGTCTCACACTCCGTCTGAAGCGCCCGGAACTCGCTGTTGAAAAGTAGGATATGGCCCAGCATCAACTTTTCCGAGCATTGTGAAACCACCTCCTGTAGGTGTTGAGCATCCAGGAGGTTATCGGAAATAGGCTTTTCAAGAAGAACAAAAACTCCTGCTTCCAAGATTTGTTTGGCAACTGGAACATGTTCCAAAGTGGATGTTGCAACGACCCATGCTTCAGCCCGGGATTCCTTCAGGGCTTGCTCCAGATCCAGATATTTTGGAATTGCTGATAATGCTTCGGGCAGTTGTGCCAAAGCTTTTTCAGAAGAATCCACCAGAGCAACCAGCTCGGATTCTGCCAGGCTCAGGAGGGTCTGTGCATGGAGAGAACCGAAACGTCCTGAACCCACGACTCCAATTCTGATGGGTTCCATAGGCATGACTAAAGCTTGGAATGATTTTAGGATTCGAAAAAATAAGAACTTAACATGATGCCCGAAATCATGTTTTCAAGGCACCTTCCATAAGCCCTTTGAAAAAGAGACGTTGTGCAAACGTAAAGGCGATGATCCCTGGAAGAACCACGATGATATAAACGGCTGCAATCCTGGGCCATGCCCATTGTCCCATCCCGCCATGTGCCGATGCCAATACCACCGGCATGGTTCTCACCAATTGATCATTGGAGAGGGTCGCACAAAGGAGGTATTCACCCCATGCCGTGACAAAATTCACGATGATTACCACCACCAAACCATTTTTTGCCAAAGGTAAACCTACCACCCACAAAGTCCTCCAGGGACCAGCACCGTCAATTCGTGCTGCATCAATCAGTTCATGCGGAACCAGTTGAAAAATACTGCGCATGATCAGGACACTGATGGCAAGATTCAGGGTGATGTAAGGAAGGATCAAACCTGAAGTGCTGTTGATCAATCCCAAATAATCTTGGATTTCATAAATGGTGATGATCGAAACCACTCGTGTTGGAAAGTACAAAGAAGAGAGGAAGATCGCCACAATGAATGGTCCACCTCGTGGTTTGAGATGAACCAATGCATAGCCGGCCAAAACAGCACAGAAGGTCGTTATTAGAACCGTTGCCCCGGTTACGTAGATACTGTTGAAAAGGTTGTGGGGCAAAGTCTCGATTTTATCAAAGACGTATCCATAGTGACTGAAGTCAAAACGCCTCGGCCATAGATTCCCTCGCATCGAATCCGGCAAAGATTTGATCGAGAGCATCAGCACCCAGGTCAAAGGAAGCAATATGGTCAGCAAGAAAAAAATGATCACGCTGTGCCTTACAACCGCATTCCTTCTCAGGCGGTTTCGTTTCTGCCTCAGGTAGGGATTCGTTTCAGAAAGCGATGCTGCCATGATCAGACTCAGTCTTTGGAACGGAAAATATAAACCAGATAAGCCACAAAAAACATCATCACGACTGCTCCCACCATTCCAATCGATGCTGCAAAACCCTGCCTCCATAAACCCGTTTTGAACGCCTGATCGTACATGAATACCGTCCAGGTATAAGTCGGGGAGGCCCGATTGAAACCTCCGAAGATTAGATATTCATCAATGACTGCCATCGAGGTTCCAAATCGTAAAACAACAAGGATCATCATGATCGGTTGAAGACGTGGACGTATGACATACCAGAAAACCTGCCACTCGCTGGCTCCGTCCACGCGTGCAGCTTCTGGAAGGTCTTTGGGAATCGCAGCAAGGCCCGCCAGGAAAAAAATACTGTGGTAACCCAGCCCCCACCAGATTTCCATGATCGCCACCGAGGGTAACGTGAGGTCCGTCCCCCCAAGCCATTGAGGCGCATTGCGGTAGGTGAACCATTCCATTATCTCTACTAGGAAATAATTGATGGGACCAATCTGATAATTGTACATCCACTTCCAAAGCACGAAAACCAGGGTGCTCGGGATGACTGCGGGGATCAATAGAATGACCCGGTAAAAGGTAGCAAGCCGTGCGTTTTCTACACGGTCCACCAGAATGGCCAAAAGCAAAGGAAAGATGATCGTCCCAGGAAGAAACATCACGGTGAAATAAGCAGCACGTCCCAGACTTTTCCACATCAATGGATCAGAAACTGCTTCGATATAGTTGGCAAAACCGACCCAGTTTGGAGGATCATTGGTCAAGTACTTGAAATCCGTGAAACTGATCCAGACGACACGAATGATGGGAAAGATCTGATACCATGCGAAGAACAAAAGTGCAGGTAACAGAAAAATCCAGGTATTGAAATCCAGACCCAGAAAAGACGATCTGGCACTTCCAATTGAACGTGCAGTGTTGGTTGTCACGAATCCAGGAAAAACTTTTGAATCAAAACCGATGGATTGGACTGACCAAAAACATCGGAAGGAGGAAGGTGGAATGGGGCAGATATTTCACCCCATTCCCAGTTATAAAAACCTATCCGCGCTTCATTTCAGCGTGAACTGTATCCACGACTTTTTGCATCGCAACACGAGGATTTTTTTCTTCTCCTTTAAGGTAGGTCTCCCAGACCGACTGTCCAATGATGAACTGTTGCAGTCCGAAAAGATGATTGGTGATCGCTTTGGCCTGATCGAGTTGCCCACGTACCAGACCTACAAAATCAGGAAGCCAGGAAGGTTTGTTCGAAGCCCAATTTGAATAGATCGACTTGTAGGGAGGCAATTGACCCGGTTGTCCAGTCGATGTGCCTGCCAGAGAATCTTTCCAAATCTGCATGTCATAGGTCAATGCCTTGACGTATTCCGCAGCCTTTTCCTTGTTCTTTCCATGCTTGAATAAAGCAGCACCCGTAGTCCAAAAAACGGTTGACCCTTCACCACCTCTAAATTTAGGCAATGGCCCTAATCTCAATTCGTTAGGATTGTCCCAATATTGCGCCATCCTCAATGGAGCATTTTGGTACTTGGTGTAATAACCGACTCTTTGCGCAGCAAAGGCCACCTCATCCGGTGTACCGTTCACCCCGCCATCCGAAGCACCCGCCAGAAGAATATCTGGGTGGGAATCACGCATGATGTCTCTCATCAACATCAAAGCTTCGATGGCTGCTTCGCCAGTAAAGTCAAAGAGACCCTCCGAGGTATAACAATCACTGCTTAGACTATGTGTAAAAGGAGCCAAGGAGCGCCAACCATGGGCATCAAAGGTTGCCCCAAATTGAGCCGCACCGCTATCCACCACATGTTGGGACCGAGCTAAATACTCATCCCATGTTACAGGAGAATCATCCGGCAATCCTGCTTTTGATGTGATACCCGAATGGTAACTGGAACCAATCACATCCAATAAGAAAGGCCATCCATAGAGTTTACCATTGATGGTGCATTCCTCACGGATGGAAGGGATCATATCATCAAGGACATCCTTTGGAATGTAATTATCCCAAGGCTCAATGACATCCGCTTCGATCATGGCAGACATTTCCACAAAGGGGGTCTGCCCCACATAGACATCCCAGGTACTTGAACCCTTTTTTGCTTCTGCAACAAAACGTTCAATACCAAAACCTTCCACTGGAGCAATCTGATAATTGACATCGGGGAATTGTGAATTGACCTTTGGAATGCTGGGGTGCAAATCCTCGATCCACTGATAGAATGTTGGAGTCAAAGGCCTTGCAGCATGTGCCTGGCTGTTTCCAAAATTGGTTGCCACTCCAACTCCCGCAAGACCCAAACCTGCGGTCAAGGTCTTCGACATGAATTCCCTGCGGTCCATTTTTCCATCGAGCAATTGCTCTCGATTTTCTTTTTGAAAGAGAAGTTCTTGTTCTTTTCTTTCCATGGCGATCCTCTTCATCTAAGGTTTTAAAATGTACTACCTCATGAGGGTAATACTTACATCATTTCCTAAACTCCATACAGTCATTGACTCACATACGATTGTCAAGCAAGATGAATTTCATGACAGACTTTAAATTGATTAAAAAAATACTTAGCCTTTTTCAATGTCACACGGGAGGAGAAATCTACTTAACTGGGGAAGAAGAATAAAATAATTCAGGAGGTATGGCTATGAAGTTTGAGATGGTTCAAAACAGTCGTTTAAGCAAAGAAATCAAGGGATGGCCTAAGAATGCAGAGGAAAAGACCCTCTCTGAAATTTCGTCACAAGGATGGAGCCTGCTCAACGGGGATCTCCCACTCCCAGTAGCAACGCTCAAGCAATCAGTGATTGAAGACAATAGTAATTGGATGCGTCTGTTTACGGAGAAGTATGGAGCCAGGATCTCGCCCCACGGGAAAACGACGATGGCCCCACAGCTTTTTCAACGTCAGTTGGAGGATGGAGCCTGGGCCATCACGGTGGCGACCGTTCACCAGCTTCGGCTCTGCAGGCATTGGGGAATCAGGAGGGTTTTGATGGCCAATCAGGTGGCAGGAAAGCAAAATATGAAGGAACTCTGCCTGGAGCTAGCCGAGGATCCCGAATTCGATTTCTACCTGCTTGCGGATTCGACTGAAAATGTCGACCAGCTTGCTGAAGCTGCCAGGAAACATTTACTGAAAAAACCAATCCAGATTCTTGTCGAACTTGGCTTTCCTGGAGGAAGAACGGGCTGTAGAAATATGGAACTCGCCCTGGAAGTGGCAAGGAGGGTCCAGTCAAATGAACCGAATCTGGCCCTACGCGGAGTGGAAGGCTACGAGGCTCTTTTGAGAGCTCAGCCGGAACCTGAAAAAAGCATCCGGGATTTTCTGGAAGACCTCAGCCTGCTCGCGCAAAGATGCGCGGAAGAAGGTCTATTTGGGGAAGGTGCGGTGATTCTCTCCGCCGGAGGATCTGATTTTTTTGACCTGGTGCTGGACCAGCTTGAAGCCCCCTCTGGCAAACAGGAAGTGATCCGCGTCATCCGCAGTGGCTGCTACCTCACCCATGATTCATTGAATTACTCCAGAATCTTTGAAAAAATCCGAAAACGAAGTCCGGAAGTGAATCAACTTCCCCCCGGTCTGATGCCGGCGCTTCAGGTATGGGGGGCAGTACAGTCCCTTCCTGAGCCAGGCTTGGCCATCGTGAACGTTGGAAAACGTGATATTTCCTATGACGCCGAGCTTCCAATTCCAGAAATGTTCTTCCGTCCGGAAAAAGATCCCCGGCCCCAAAAAACACCTGAAGGATGCCGGGTCAACGATCTCAACGATCAACACGCATACATCGAGCTTCCAGAAGATCCAGGATTACGCATTGGGGATTTGGTCGGTTTCGGCATTTCCCATCCCTGCACCACTTTCGACAAATGGCGGTTGATGTATCTGCTGGATGATGATTACCGAGTCACAGGAGGGATCCGAATCTACATGTCTTGAGAGCTGTCTTTCTTTGAAGTTATTCTGGATTTTAAATCGATGCTGTGAACCAGTAAGCCTCCGTGATGTATACTCCCACCGTGTAGGGAACGAATTCTGGACACCAGCGAAGTCTTCCAAAAATTTCCATAAGCCATCCAAACGCGGCAATCACTTCTGAAAACTGCTGAGCGGGGCCTGGCCCCAGTTTTAAGAATACTGAACAGTTCCTCCTCCAACATCATGTGCGAGGACCCATGAACTCCGCCACAAGTTTTCCAGAATGATTCTGGATCATGCTTCAGCGGTCATTGGTTCAAAATGTTCCAATGTTTTTCAAACTTAAATCGACAGGATTGCTGCCTAGCCTGCAAAGCCCGGGTTTCCTAAAAAAGAAAGAATCTTTCTAGGAAGATTCTCCAATTTCGTCCAGTTTCTTCTGCAAAACGAGTTTTTCCAGGGAATCAATTGGAAGATTGAGGAACAATTCAATCCTCCGATACAATTGCGCAAATGCTTCCTGAAAAGCCTGCATTCTGACCGAAATGCTTCCCTCTTTGGCTGCAGGATCATCAATACCCCAGTGTGCCGTTATGGGTTTGCCAGGCCATACCGGACAGGTTTCACCGGCCGCAGAATCACAGACTGTGATAATAAAATGTATTTCAGGCGCATCCTCCCCAGCAAATTCATCCCAGCTTTTTAACCGTAAATTGTCTGTATCATAATCGAGCTTCTTCATTAATTCCAAGGACAGCGGATTGACGATCCCTGTTGGTTTGCTTCCGGCACTGAAGGCATTGAAACGATCCCTTCCATGATGCCTCAAAATCGCTTCAGCCATGATGCTTCTTGCAGAATTGCCTGTGCACAAAATAAGTACATTCCACTTGTCAGACATTTGATCGATCTGATTTGGATGATGAGATTTTGTTTGAAGAGAAGCCTTTGCCCCGAAGAAGGCAAAATTTTTTCTCCTGATTCTTACTGAATCAGCCTCGAAGCCAATTGAGAAATTTTGCCTCCACCTGTTCCAGAGAGGAAGGCCCTGCATCGGCCAGCATCGTCCGTATCGGTTCCAAGGCCATCATTCCAGACCGGTAACCTTCGGCAAAAAGTTGCAGGGAATTCCCACTGTCCAGAAAACCATAGGATTCCAATTGTGGTCTGAGGATAAAGTCATTTTTTGTATCTGAGATCAAACTGCTTTGTTCGGTCGCGATGTTGATGGCGTTGATGATGACTTGAATCAGGTTTTCAGGTTTACGAAAAGACTCGGATCCTAGAGAAACCCCCACCCTGACCTGAGCCCCCATTTCGGTGAGCACGGAAATGGGAACGTTTTCCACTATGGCCCCGTCCACCAGCATTTGTTTCCCATCCTGGACAGGACTGAAAACACCGGGAATGCAGGTGGTGGCCATCAAGGCTTTAGAGAGGTCTCCTTTTTTTAAAACTATTTTTTCCCCGGTCGAGATATCGCATGCAACCAGAGCCAATGGAATGGGAGATTCTTCTATGTTCTTTTGACCCAGATGTTTATCTACAAATCGCCCCAGTTCCGAATTGTTCAGAATCCCAAGTCGTGGAACATTCAAAGTCGATACGCTGAGCCAGTGGAGTTTATCCGCCAGATCTCGAATCTCATCAAGGGGCATCCCAAACGCATAAAAGGCTGCTGCTAAACCACCACTACTGGTTCCGGAAAGAAAACCAGGCTTCAGCCCTTCTTCCTCAAAAACTTTCAAGACCCCCAAATGGGCCACTCCCCGGTAAGCACCACCTCCGAGAGCCAACCCGAGCATTTTCTCACTCACTCCATCCTCCATCTGCCTCGGATTTCAAAGCTTTTATCACCTTCTTCCATGTGTTCATGAGGCATTAAAGATTTTATGCTTGAAAGGATAAAAACCATTTTTATGAAACCAACCTCTTTTTTTCCTGAATGATTGAAACCTTAGGTCTTTAAGGTTACTGGAAAACCAGGATTAAGAAAAAACATAATTAATAAAGATGTGTGATGCTCCCGGATTGATATTCAAATCAATCTGTTTCTCCTGAAAACATTGGTTTCGCTCAACTTAAAGAGTTGAACCTTCAAACTTAAGACTTGCCTAAAAATCAGGATCTTATTAATTTTTTGGGTAATTCTGAATCCATCCTCTTGAAAGGAACAGTATGACGCGAATCATTTTGATTGCTGCATTTGCAGTATCCATCGTTTCCAGTGGACTATATGCCCAAGACAAAACCTCTCAACTTGGAATTGGCGTTTATGATCTGATTATAAAAAACACCAACTTTGGTGATGTCAAATGTGAGAGTCATCTATGCAATTTTGCCTCTGATGACAAAAACATAACGATGGAAATGAAAAGGGTTGGTTTTGATCTCTTCCTGAATCGGGATCTCAACATCATCATCGATATCAATGTCAACAGCATCCTCTTCAACTGTAAGGAAGAAGGTCCCTGTAAATCAGGCTTAGTGGTTCATTATCACAATGATCCAAACCTGATTCGGGTTTACATCAAAAATTCGAAGAAATCCATTGAGGCAAGTACCAAAGAAGAGATTCAGGTACTCCAAAGTTGGCTGGATAAAGCTTTAAAAATCGCCACCACCTGAAACACCCTCTGAGGCGTTCTTGGAACGCCTCACATCCTTCCAGGCAAAATTCCTCAGCCGTATCTCGGGTTCACCTGAGATTAAGGATGAATTGAATCCATCGAAGTTTTCGGTAGAACGGATCTGTTTCTTTCACATAATTATTTTCCATCCGGAATTCTGAGCAATTTCCCTCAACCGATCATCGGGTTCCACAACAATGGGATGATCGGATCGTTCCAATAGGGGCAAATCATTCTGTGAGTCCGTGTAGAACCAAATTTCTTCTGCAAGATCACCTCTGAGGTTAAGATTTTCTTCTAACATCTCCACCTTTCCTTCACGAAAACAAGACTGAGTTACCTTCCCAGTATATCTTCCATCCACAATTTCAGGTTTTGAACTCAGCGTTAAATCCATTTTCAGCATTCGGCCGATTGGGTCTGCCAGAAAATCATGTGTTGCGGTAATCAGTACCAATGTATGTTTCTGTTCAGAATGCTCTGCCAGCAGATGCTGAAATCGTAGTCTTGGTTGGATCTCTTCTTGAAGAAACAACTCCCGCCATGATTGAACTGTTTCCAGATCAAACTCCTTTAGGGGATGGAGGATGAAATTCACATACTCCGAAAAATCCAGCACACCCTGTTCATAATCGAGAGAAAAATTCTTATGCTCCTTTAAGTGATCTACTTCCAGATGCCCTTCCTTGACTAAGTATTGGAACCACAGGGTTTCCGTGTCCCCATCCAGAAGGGTCTGATCCAAATCAAACAGGGCTAGTTTCATTTCAAATGCAGGCAATTAGGGAAATTGTTTGAAGACTGAAAAACTCTAAAGAACTCATCGCCTGGCCTCAAGCCAAAGTCTTTTTCTCTCCTCCGGCTTGCAGCAAAAATCCTGAACAAATATCCTATGAAACATAAAAAAACGTATAAGCTGTATCCAAAAAACATTATCAACGAGTCTGATCCAACATCATTTTCTGGAGATTTCTTGAACAACCATCTTCACCCAGGATATTTCAAAGAAGGTCTCGCCTCGATCGATCCGGAAGTGCACCAGGCATTGATTGAGGAGGAACAGCGCCAGCAAGATGGAATCGAACTGATTGCATCGGAAAATATCGTCAGCCGTGCGACCCTGGAAGCCCTGGGTAAAGCAATCATCAACAAGACCGTCGAAGGCTATCCCGGGGCACGTTATTATGGCGGCGCACAACACGCAGACCGTATCGAAATCCTTGCAATTGAACGTGCCAAGCAGTTGTTCAAATGCTGTTATGCGAATGTGCAGCCCCATTCTGGAAGCCAGGCCAACCTGGCAGTCTTTATGGCCTTCCTCAAACCTGGAGAAACGGTGCTGAGTATGGATCTTTCTGCAGGAGGGCATCTAAGTCATGGCGCCAAAGCTAACCTGACTGGGAAATGGTTCAGAATTGTTCACTACGGAGTATCGAAACTAGATGGGCTGATCCAGATGGAACAGGTCCGGGATTTGGCACTCACCCATCAGCCCAAATTGATCATCTGTGGAGGTTCCGCGTACCCAAGAACGATCGATTTTGCCGGTTTTCGTAAAATTGCAGATGAATGTGGGGCGATTCTTTTGGCGGATATGGCGCATTTTGCAGGACTGGTCGCAGGTGGTGTTCATCCCAATCCCCTTCCTCATGCCCATGTTGCAACAGCCACGACCTACAAAAACCTTCGAGGGGTACGAGGCGGATTGATTCTCTCGGATGAACCGAATCTGGAACGAAAACTGAACAGCGCCGTCTTTCCAGGAGTTCAAGGGTCGGTGATCCTGAATGCAGTCGCGGCCAAGGCGGTCTGCCTGGGTGAAGCCCTGCGTTCCGAATTCCGTGAGTATGCTTCGCAGGTGCTCGCCAATGCCCGGAGTCTTGCCTTCTCGCTCATCAACAACGGAATCGATGTCGTCACCGGAGGAACCGACACCCCCCTGCTTTTGGTCGACTTGAGAAAACTTCAACTAACTGGAAAGCAGGCCTCCGAAGTTCTGGAAGTCTCAGGACTGATCTGCAACAAAAACACAATTCCTGGAGATGCCCAGTCTCCCAAAATTACTTCAGGTCTGCGCTTTGGGGTTTCTGCAGGAACCACTCGTGGTTTCCAGGAGCAGGAATTTTCACAGATCGGAAAATGGATCGCAGAGATGCTTCACGCCCTCTCGAGTGGAGACGACTTGGCCCCCCTGACCCGAACAATACACGCCAAGGTCAAGGAAATGACCAATGCTTTCCCGATTTATGAAAAGATTACAAATCACTCTGATCCATCCCTTTGAAGGTTGAACAAAAAATTTAACCCATGAAGAAACCCTACGATTTTATCATCATCGGTGGCGGTTCCGCGGGTTGTGTTTTGGCGAACCGGCTCAGTCAGAATCCTGGAAATCGGGTGCTGCTTTTGGAGGCAGGACGGCCAGATTCCATCTGGGACATCTTCATCCATATGCCCGCAGGGCTTTCGATACCCATCGGCAATCCACTCTATGACTGGATCTATGAGACCGAACCCGAGCCGTTCATGAACGGACGACGGATCTATCAGGGTCGTGGAAAAGTACTCGGAGGCTCCAGCAGCATCAACGGCATGATCTTTCAGCGTGGCAATCCTCTGGATTACGAACGCTGGGCCAGGGATGAAGGAATGGAACAATGGGACTATTCCCATTGCCTGCCTTATTTCAAAAAGATGGAAAACTGTCTTGCGGGCGAAGATGAATTCCGCGGAGGCAGCGGCCCCCTCAAAGTGGAACGTGGACCTGCTTCCACTCCCCTGTTTCAGGCATTCTTCGAGGCGGTTCAGCAGGCAGGTTTCGATCTCACCCAGGATGTCAACGGCTTCTGCCAGGAAGGCTTTGCCGCCTTCGATAAAAACGTTTTTCGGGGCCGACGCCTCAGTGCTGCCAGGGCCTACCTCCATCCAATCATGAGCCGTCCGAATCTGGAAGTTGTCTGCCGTGCCCATGCCTTGGACATTCGTTTTGAGGGAAATCGGGCGGTAGGCATCAAATACCAAAACCGTGGAAAAACAGAAAACGCAGAAGCAGGAGAGATCATCAGTTGCGGTGGAGCCTTCAATTCCCCGCAATTGCTCCAGCTTTCAGGAATCGGACGTGCAGAAGAACTGGAACCCCTTGGCATTCAAATGGTTCAGGAACTTCCAGGAGTAGGAGAAAATTTACAGGATCACCTCGAGGTCTACGTTCAACAGGCCTGCACCCGTCCCGTTTCGATGCAGCCTGCGTTGCGCTGGTGGAACAAACCCTGGATCGGCTTCCAGTGGCTTTTTCTGCGCCAAGGCCCCGCCGCCACGAATCACTTCGAAGCCGGTGGATTTGCCCGAAGCAACGACAAGGTCGCTTACCCCAATCTGATGTTCCATTTCCTGCCTCTGGCGATTCGCTACGATGGCACATCACCCACCGGAGGACACGGGTACCAGGTGCACATCGGCCCGATGTACTCCAACTCACGGGGTTCGGTGAAAATCAAAAATGCGGATCCCTTCACCAAACCTGCATTACGATTCAATTATCTTTCCACCGACAAAGATCGGAAGGAATGGGTGGAAGCGGTCCAGTGTGCCCGGAAAATCCTCGGGCAACCGGCATTTGACGAATTCAACGGTGGTGAGATCTCACCAGGAACTGAGGTCCAGACCGAAAAGGAAATCCTGGATTGGGTACGCCAAGATGGTGAAACCGCCTACCATCCCTCCTGTAGTTGTGCCATGGGAACCGGCCCTCAATCGGTTCTGGATCCAAAGAGTCTGAAAGTTCATGGCCTTGAAGGACTCCGAGTCGTCGATGCCTCGGCCATGCCCTATGTGCCGAACGCCAACATCAATGCCCCAACCCTGATGCTGGCCGAAAAAGCTTCCGACCTCATTCTTGAAAACACTCCCCTACCCCCGCAGACGCAGGTGTTCTATAAATCGAAGCTTAGCGAATAAGAGTGAAAATATTGTCATTATACTCCTATCAATCCCAAATAAACTCTTGCTGACTTAAATTCAGATAAAAGGAAAAGAACCCTCAAGCAAGAAGAATTTTGGAGTGATTTTTTTTTCAGAATCGGAAACGGAGAATCCCTTCAGAGGCCTTTCTGGATCTAGGAGCCCCCTTTCAGACCATTTGATAATCTTCCCTTCCGGTATCCTCAAGTCTGATCAGATGTTCTTGATCCGCAGGGGAGGATAGATGAAACGGAAATGGACTTGAAGCAAGTCTTCATCATGATCATCAGGCAGTGGAGGAAGTTGGGAAGATGAAAGAACGGCATCGACCACAGAGCGTTCCATCTCTTCGGATGCTTGATGAACTTGAGTCACTTCATAGGCATTCAGTTCACCACTGCGGTTGAGGCTGGCCAGTACAAAAACTTCACCGCCCTGCGGGTGGAGGCGTGAGATATAATCCATTGGAGGATTGTTGCGCCAATGATAAACAAGGGCTTTGGCCCAGCGGCCCATGTACGATTCATAAGGCCAGTCATAACTGCTCAAGGTGTAGAATCCAGAACCCCGGCTGGAAATTCCAGGGCTTCCTGGAGGAGGTGGGGGCCCTTCAACTTCCTCTTTTGAAGATTCTGAAAGCCATGCATTTTGGATCAGGCTTCTTAATCCGGGAGACTTGATCTCTTCCTCAGCTTTCAAAGTGGTCTTTCGCAACATCCAGTTATCCGGGAGTGGTTCCAAATTTCCAGTATCAGGCTTTTCCGGATTCAACTGAGATGATGATTCTTCACTGGGATGGGGCGGCAAAAAGGCGAGGGAGTCTTTCAAATCAATTTGCTCTTCAGCATGATCCTCCTCCTCAGGGTCAGCTAGATCATGATTCTTGGCCAAGAGTTTTGGGGACACTTCCGACTTTGATTCTGTGTCGGACTGCTTCTTGATGCCTGACGGCTCGGATGGAAGTCCTGGAGAAGTTTCAGATTTTCCTGAAACAGTATTCTTCTTGGCCGTTTTAAGCATCTTCACGCTCAGTTTTTCTGACGGTTCCTTCTGGATCAGATCATTGAGTAGTTCCGGTTCTTCGTTTTTGGGGGGAACAGGAATCGGCTCTTTGACAGAAACCTTTTGTGGAGAAGGCATTTCGGGAGGAACAAGCCACTCCACCCTCAATAATTGAGGCTTCGGTGGTCTTTGAGCCAGCCAGCCACGAAACTGCCAGATCAACAACATATGAAAAATCAGGGTCAGCAGGAGCGCTAAGGCCCAAAAAACCAAGGGGGTACGGGAAGAGAGGAGGAGATTTGTTTTCCAGGAAGAAACGGAAGGAGTCATGCTGCCGGATGTTCTTCTGGGATTTCCAGTGAATCGAAATTCCTCCTTCAGGAGGAACCGGACCGGTGAACAGCCTGAAACTCCTGTTTCAGACGGGAGATTTTAGTTCCCGGAATCGATCACCCTGGGAACCTTGAAGAATCCATTCTCCAGGTAGGGACTGAAATTTTCAGGAGAAACTGGAGAATTCTTTCTTTCATCCACTCGTCCCTCGTGCGGGAGGTGAATCGACGTCTCCTCCAGATCGTCCCCTACTTCTGCTGTCTTCAGCACCTCGAAATGATCGAGGATGGTGTTGAACTCTCTGGCGTATTGTTCGGTTTCTTCTTCCGTGAGTTCAAGGCAGGAAAGCCGTGCGATTTTTTTGACTTCTTCGACGGATATCATCTACTTCATCAATCGGACTTCGGCTTGGACCACAACCTTGCCATCGACCGTCCCCCGTCCCTCGAAAACCCAGAAATTCTTGCGACGGTTGGAGAGTGTGGTTTCCAGGATCAGTTGGTCTCCAGGTACAACTGGAGCACGGAATTTAGCATTATTGATGCCTGCAAAGAAGAAGAGACCTTCCTCTTCCTCTCCTTCGGAGCTTGAATGGATCACCATCCCTGCAGTCTGAGCCATCGCCTCCACCATCAGCACCCCTGGAAAAACCGCTTGCTGGGGGAAGTGTCCCTGGAAGACCTCTTCATTGGTAGTAATGTTTTTAAGAGCCTTGCAGTATTTTCCCGCTTCAATTTCAAGCACCCGGTCGATCATCAAAAAGGGATAGCGGTGGGGAAGTATTTCCTTGATCGCCTCCAGGTCTTTCATCACTTACTGGCTTTTAACGAATTGTAATGATCAATAACCTTCTGGGTCAGGTCTGTGGTTTCTTCTTTCATGAAAAGAATCACCTGGGCTGCATTTTTTTCAAGAACCAGATCAAATTTTTCCCGGATCGATACGGCACGGATCGCACTTTTCAGTTCTCGGAAGATTTCTTCGGTAAAGCGACGCTCTTCTCCCCGTAGTTGCTGTTCAAACTGCTGAACCTTTCTACGCAACGCTTCCTGTCCCTGCTGAAGCTGCTTCTGCTTCTGCTCTTTGGCTTTGGGTGTAAGAAGAGGATTGCTGCGGAGTTCTTCCGCCAGTTGCCGTAATTCCTCTTCTTCGAGTTTGAACTCCTGCTGCTTCTGGCGCCCCTTGGTTTCCAGCACATTTTTGGAGCGGATTCCGGCTTCGGATTCGTTGAGGGCTCGGTTAAGGTCCACAACCCCTATCTCCATGGCCCAGGCATTGCTGCCGGCAAGAAAAAAGAAGAGGAAGATGTAATTTAGAATTCGCATTTAGAATATATACCAGATTACTGTGAGTGTACCAATTGCAAAAATCAGTGCGTAGGTCTGCATCACACCGTCCTGCAGCCCACGGATCAGTCCCCCTGCACCACGGGCAAGAACTCCAGAACCATTCACGGAACGGTCGATGACGTTCTTGTCGAAAGCCTGCCATAGTAAATGTGTACTGAGCAATCGTCCTGGGGCAATGATCAGGGCCTGATAAATTTCGTCAACGTACCATTTGTTCAGGGAGAGGTCGTAAAGTGTACTCCAACTCCTACTCATCCTTCTTGCCGCATCAAGACTTCCACTGTACATCTTTCGGGCCCAGAACCAGCCGAAGAGAGCCAGCATGACCGAAAGCACCATCAACAGGATTTCTGTATTCATAGAACCATGAGCATCTCCAGGCGCTTTGGCAAAGAAATCATGAAAATACAGTTCCATTCCATTCGGCAGGAAGTGCAAGACATGAGGCACTCCGAAGAATCCACCAAAAATCGAGAGCACGGCGAGGATTACCAAAGGTCCTGTCATGCTCAAAGGTGACTCATGCAGATGGGACTGTAGATGTGAATCAACCCTCGAATTGCCGTGGAAGGTGAGGAACATCATACGGAACATGTAAAAGGAGGTCATTCCTGCAGTGAGGAATCCTAGGGTCCAGAAAAGTCCGCTTCCCAAGGGAGAACTAAAGGCTTTCCAGAGGATTTCATCCTTACTGAAAAATCCTGAAAACAAGGGAATGCCCGTAATCGCCAAGGTTCCTGCCATCATGGTGAGGTAGGTGACAGGAAGTTTTTTCCTCAGTGCACCCATCTTCATCATATCCTGTTCATGATGCATTGCATAAATCACTGATCCTGAACCGAGGAAGAGGAGTGCTTTGAAAAAGGCATGGGTCATCACATGAAATATGCCTGCCGTGAAGGCTCCCACTCCCATGGCAAGAAACATATATCCAAGCTGACTCACCGTGGAATAAGCCAACACCCGTTTAATATCGGTCTGGGTGAGGGCGATGGTGGCCGCCAACAGCGCGGTAACGGTTCCTATCACAGCGATCACATTCATCGTCAGCGGAGCCAGGATAAACAGGTGGCTCAGACGCGCGACCATGTAGAGTCCCGCGGTAACCATGGTCGCAGCATGAATCAGTGCCGAAACCGGGGTTGGCCCCTCCATCGCATCTGGAAGCCAGACATAAAGTGGAATCTGGGCAGATTTCCCCGTTGCACCAAGGAACAGGAGCAGGGTGATTACGGTCACCAATGTTCCTCCATATTCCAGCCGGGATGCAGCTTCTGCATTGACGGTATTGAACTCAAGACTGCCGATGCTGAGAAAGATCAGAAGCACTGCGGAAAGCACCCCGAAATCCCCCACACGGTTGAAGAGAAATGCCTTCTTGCAGGCTTCGGCCGCAGAATGTTTCTCGAAATAATATCCGATCAGCAAGTAGGAGCAGAGCCCCACTCCCTCCCAACCAACGAACATCAACAAGAAACTGTCACCGAGCACCAGCAGAAGCATGAAGAAAACAAAGAGGTTGAGATAGGCGAAATATCGGTAATATCCCTTTTCTCCATTCATGTAGCCGATGGAATAGACATGTATCAAAAAACCGACACCTGTGATGATCAGCAGATAAAGCCCGGAAAGTTCATCGACCTGGAAACTGATGTTGACCTGGAATGAACCCGCAGCCATCCAGGTGTAGAGGTTTTCAATGATTCGGTGTCCCTCTGTCCTGAGCATCTCAAAGAAAAGCACCAGGGACTGAAGGAAGGCCAGCCCGACGGACATGGGTCCGACGAAGCTGACAAAACGGGTGCCAAAGATTTTTCCCAGAAATCCGTTGAGTAGGAAACCCAACAGGGGAAATGCGGGAATCAGCCAGATTTGTGACATGCTACCACCTCAAAAGGTTGAAATCGTCAATGTTGAGCGATTTCCTTGTGCGGTAGATGGCAAGGATGATGGACAGACCCACCACCGCTTCTGCCGCAGCCACGACAATGATGAAAAAAATGAAAACGACGCCGGTCATGGAATCCAGGGACCGAGCAAAGCCGATGAAGGAAAGATTGACGGCATTCAGCATCAGTTCAATGCTCATGAAAATGACGATCACGTTACGTCTTAGCATCACTCCAAGCACCCCAATCGAAAAAAGAAGGGCACTGAGGATGAGGATGTGAGTGAGAGGTATCATCTCAAGTTTAGTTGAAACGTCGTTTGGCAATCACCACCGCCCCAATCACTGCCACCAACAGCAGGATGGAAATGATTTCAAAAGGCAGTACGTATTCGGTGAAAAGGAGTTGTCCAATCAAGGTGATGGATCCAATTTCTTCAATTTTTTCAAGAGGATAAGCCCCTTTTTCTCCAAGCATCATGGACCCGTCCGAAAACACGGACGCGACTTGAGTGAAGATTCCCAAGGTGACAACCACTGCCAGCATTTTGCCTACGTCCCATTTGACTGCCACTTGTGAGGGTTCATTGGTGGAAAGGAGCATCAGCACAAAAAGGAAAAGAACCATGATCGCACCCGCATATACCAGGACCTGAATTACGGCCACGAACTCAGCATTGAGCATCACATAGATGCCTCCCAGGCAAAAGAAAGTCCCGACCAACATCAAGGCACAATGAAAAGGATTTTTCATGAACAGCACTCCCAGCGCACAGATGACGCTGATGGTGGCGAAAAGGTAGAAGAGGATCAGCATGAGGAAGGTTGGTTGAGACGGTTCAGGTTGGAGCTGTCCAGAATTCAGGCTGTTTTTGAGAGTTCCGAAACTTCGGTACGACCTGGATCTTGAAGAGTTTGGGGAACATTCAGACCATCACTGCTAAGCTCTTCCCACTGAAGTTCCTTGAATCCTTGCTCAGCATCGGCCATCTCCAGGAAAATTGACTCGGTCGAGTCTACCTGGTTTTCAACATCCAGCATTTCCATCAATCCACAAAGAATCATCCAGTCCGGACGTGTTTTATGGTGGGCACGGATGGCTGTCTGCACCCTTTGAACCCGGCCTGCCTTGTTCGTGTAGGTTACCTCTTTTTCAGCATGGAGTCTTCCTGGCAATGAAACATCCGCGGTTTGGGTCCAGCCACTGTTCCAGGCAGATATGTTGACCACCAAAGGTATCGATGCGGCCTGGACCTGCAGGCTTTCCACATCAAAAGGTTGTCCGAGCACCAGCAAAACCTTTACCCCGGAAGTGAGTTTGGGAAGCACCGCATCCACAGATTTTTCACCCTTCAACCCAAGCAACCTGGCTCCTGCACGATTTGGAGTTTTGTCACTGGTGATCAAGGAATCAATAAAGAAATCAGATACCGGCTGTTCCCAGTCCGGTTCAGGAAAGCATAACAGGTCTGATCCAAATCCCTGTTTCAACAATTTCTTGAACAGGTACAGTTCCTCATTCGAAGCATGGGTATCGACCAAACCCAACACTTCGGTAGAAGACGGTTGAAGTTCTTTAATCTTTCCGCTGATAGCGTTAAATGCCTCTTCCCAACTGATTTCCTGAAGCCCATCACCAGTTTTTCCTAAAGGATTGCCTAGCCTGTTTTGACGCTGATTCAGGGTTTTATAGGTCAAACGTCCCAGGTCGCACATCCACCACTTGTTCACTTCAGGATTATCCCGAGGTTTGAGACGAAAGACCTCATTTCGGTCATATTCGATGGTGACGTTGCAGCCTGTAGAACATCCGACGCATATGGAAGGAGTTTTTTTCAATTTCCAGGCCCGTCTCTTGAAGCGAAATTCTTTCTCTGTGAGTGCACCCACCGGACAGATGTCAGCCATGTTACCCTGGAACTGGTTGATCATCGGCCGGTCCGAATAGGTATCAACCGTCAATTCATGGCCACGGTTGAACATCCCAAATTCATTGGTCCCGGTGATTTCACGGGTGAAGCGGTCACAGCGTGTACATTGAATACAACGATTTCGCTCTAGAGCGACAAAGGTTCCGATATCACGCCAGCCATATACCCGCTTCGAATATTCCATTTCTGACTTACCGCTGCCGTATTCGAAAGAATAATCCTGAAGAACACATTCTCCTGACTGATCGCAGATTGGACAATCCAGAGGGTGGTTGATGAGAAGGTATTCCATCACCAGTTCCCTGGCTTCCTGCACCTTTTCATTCTTGGTCTCAACCTTCATTCCTTCAACTGCATCCATGGAACAACTGGTCTGAAGCTTGGGTGCAGGCCTCCCGTTGCCCATGTCGATGACATCCACCATACACATCCTGCAGGTGGCCACCACGGACATGCCAGGATGATAACAATAATGGGGAATCTTGATTCCGGCACGCATCGCCGCAGAAAGAACTTTCTCTCCCGGTTCGAATTCAACCGGTTTTCCGTCCATTTCAAATACAGGCATGATCTTTAAGGGTTCCTGAATGTCGTTTCAGGCTGCTGCCTGAGTGTAATATTTTTCAAATTCCAAGGGAAATTTTTTAACGAAACTGGTGATCGGCATAGCAGCCGCGTCTCCCAGAGCGCAAACGGTAGTCCCCATCATGTTGCCTCCCACCCGTTGCAGACGTTTCATTTTTCTCTCGTTCCCATTGCCTTTCAAGAAATCCTGGACGATCAGCCTCGCCCAATGAGTTCCTTCACGACAGGGAGTGCATTGTCCACAGGATTCATGGTTGTAGAAACGGGTAATACGGTGAAGCAATTTAATAACGTCGGTATCTTCATCGAAAACCATTAGGGCAGCGGATCCCATCATGGTGCCTGCTTTCGAAAGTGCGTCAAAATTGTATTCCACATCAATTTCTTCTGCAGTCAGAACGGGAGACGAAGAGCCTCCTGGGATGACTCCTTTGAGTTTTTTGCCGTTGCGAATTCCTCCACCCAGTTCGTAGATGATGTCTTTCAACGTAACATCCATACGCACTTCATAGACTCCAGGTTGGTTCACATGTCCGCTTAAGCTGACAAGGTGGGTTCCAGCATTATTAGGCGGTCCAAAGCCCGCAAAAGCTTCCGGCCCCTCATTGACGATGAAGGGCAGGCAAGTCAATGTTTCGACATTGTTGACCGTCGTTGGACAGGCATTAAATCCTGCAACGGCAGGAAAAGGAGGTTTGACCCTGGGGTGACCACGTTTTCCCTCCAGTGAATCGAGCAGGGCGGATTCTTCACCACAAATATAGGCTCCTGCACCAGTATGAACCGTCAGATCGAGTCCTTTCCCCTTGCCGAAGGCATTTTCTCCGAGAACCCCATCCGCGTATAGTTCATCGATTGCGGCATTCAGGGACTTGATGGAAGGAAAATATTCTCCACGTACATATATGTACCCATGTCGGCAGTTGATGGCATAACACCCGATCATCATCCCCTCCAGAAATTGATGAGGATCCTTGAGCATCAGCTCACGATCCTTACAGGTTCCGGGTTCGGATTCATCCGCATTGCAGATCAGGTAACTCGGCTTGCCGGTGTTTTTCGCCATGAAACTCCACTTCAAGCCTGTTGGGAAACCTGCTCCGCCTCTACCGCGAAGACCGGAAGACTTGACCAGTTCGACCAGTTCTTCGGGTTTCATCTTGAGTGCTTTTTTCAAAGCTTTGAAACCACCTGATTTCTTGTAGCCTTTAAGGGATTTGTCGTAGTCGGGATTGCGAATGTTTTTGAACAGGACGAGTGTCTCTTCGATCATGGCTGTCTTTAAAATTCTTTTACTTCAGGGAGTATTACTTACAATCCGTTAGGAGTTGATCCATCGATTGGGGGCTGACTTTTTCATAATAATCCTCATTGACGATCACTGCCGGGGCATAACTGCAAGCCCCAATGCATTCCATTTCTTCGATGCTGAACCTTCCGTCATCACTGGTAGACCCTGCATGGATGCCTAATTTGGATTCGGTGTGTTCAAGCAGTTCCTCTCCACCGACTAGGCAGCAGGGGACACAAGTACAGATCTGGAGGTGGTATTTACCAGGTTTCTTAAGTTTGTACATGGTGTAGAAGGAAATTACCCCTTCCACATGGGTTTCTGAAACCTCGCATACTTCCGCAACGAACTTGATCGATGCTTCACTCAGCCAACCCTCGTTTTCCTTCTGTGCAAGATGCAAGATGGGTAGCAGTGCATTCCTTTTAAAGGGGTAACGGCTAAGCAGTCGTTCCAGTTCTTTTTGACCTTCTTCTGAAAACAATTTTTCCCTTCTGGTAAAATTCCACGTAAATTCTGTGGAGACTAAGACATTAGAACCAAAGGTCCAGGAAGAATCAATGAAAATCTCCTACAGCTTTGAATGCTTCTTTAATCTATTTTAAAAGCTACAAATTCACTTCTTGAGAAGAAAAAACAAAATCCTTATTTATCTTTAAATTTATAGTCATTTTGCATTCATGAATTCAATATTGTCCTATAACTAATATTATTTGCGCTAAGTTGAGATAATTTTTATATCGCATGATCATTAACTCTATGTTTCATTCGTTTTTTTGCACATTCTTCTTGTGGTAATATATTTAAAATGATATTTTTATGCTTAACATTATCATCTTTATGACAGGAATTTTATGAACGGATCCCAGATCATCGTTGAAGCCCTTCGCAGGCATGGTGTGGAATACCTCTTTGGTTATCCCGGAGGAGCCTGCATGCCAATTTTTGATGCATTGGTGGATGCCCCTGAAATCAAAATCATATTGGTACGACATGAACAGGGAGGGACCCACATGGCAGATGGTTACGCGCGTGCCACGGGCAAACCCGGGGTGGTGCTTGTCACTTCCGGGCCTGGCGCCACCAACACCGTCACCGGTTTGCTGACGGCCCTGATGGACTCGGTTCCGATGGTGGTGCTAACGGGACAGACGATCACCCCGAATCTTGGCAAGGACGCTTTCCAGGAAGCCGATGTCTTTGGAGTCACCATGCCGGTAGTCAAACACAGCTACCTGGTGCGCGAGGCCAATGATTTACCACGCATCTTGAATGAAGCTTTCCATCTCGCGACCTCCGGAAGACCCGGCCCTGTTTTGGTGGATCTTCCGAAAGACGTGGCTTCCAATGAATGCGAGACGGATTTCACCGATGAATTTCACCTGCCAGGCTATGCTCCTCCAGCACGGGGCTCAGCGGACGATCTGGAAAAAGCTGCGCAATTGATTTCCTCATCCCGCAAACCCTTATTATATGTAGGAGCAGGAGCAATCATTTCCCAGGCATCACGTCAGGTCATCGGGTTTGCCGAAAAACTTCAGGCACCGGTCACCACCACCCTGCTCGGCAAGGGAGCTTTCCCGGAAAACCACCCGCTTTCCGTGGGCATGCTTGGCATGCATGGAACCGCTTATGCCAACAAAACGGTTGTGGACTGCGATCTTATCATGGCCATCGGTGCACGTTGGGACGACAGAATTACCGGTAAGGTAAGTGAATTCTGCAAGGATGCGATCAAGATTCATATCGATATCGATCCTGCCGAATTCGGAAAAATCATCGATCCTGATCTCTCGATTGCAGGGGACGCCAAACTGATTCTGGAAGATCTTATGCCACTGGTCGATAAGCTCGACAGCCAATCCTGGCTGAAACAGATTGATCGCTGGAAGAATAAATACCCGTTGAAGTTCCCCAAACGCGGGGGATTACGTGCCCAGCAAATTCTCAAGGAACTTGACCGTCTCACAGAATCGCAGGCTATCATCACCACGGACGTCGGGCAGCATCAAATGTGGACTGCACAGTTCTGCAAAACCAATGAGGAGCGAAAATGGCTCTCGAGTGGGGGTGCGGGGACCATGGGTTATGGACTGCCTTCTGCCATCGGGGCACAGTTAGGCCGCCCCAATGATCTTGTGATTGCCGTTGTTGGAGACGGAGGATTTCAAATGACCATGCCAGAACTTGCAACAGCCGCCATACACAAACTTCCCATCAAAGTTTTGATCATCAACAACAAATATCTTGGAATGGTCAGGCAGTGGCAGCAACTGTTTTTTGACAACCGCGAAAGTGGTGTCGACATGATGGGCAACCCCGACTTTGTCAAAATCGGTGAAGCCTATGGGATCAAAGGCTTTCATCTCAGACGCACCGGAGATATCACCAAGGTCCTTCAAAAAGCCCTGGACTACAATGAAGGCCCGTGCATCATCGAAGCTGAAGTGGTAAAAAGCGACAACGTCTTTCCTATGATTCCTGCTGGAGCAGCTGTATCAGAAATGATCATTGAGGAACCACCTTCTGACAAAAAACTAGCAAAACCTGTAGGAAGTACCTGAACAGCGTTTTCAAACAGCATCCTGAACATCGCATATTATTTTTAAGTCAATTTATTAGTCATCAGCCTCAGACAATCAAACGGATCCAAGATGAAAGATACTCCCAATGAAAAAGGTTTTTCTGTCAGCCTTTTCGTCAACAATAAACCCGGGGTTTTGGTCCGGATCGCTCAAACTTTTGCGCGAAGGGGTTACAACATCGACTCTTTGGTCGTATCAAGCGCTCATGACTCAAGATATTCTCGAATCACTGTAGTCTTCCAGGGGGATCATGAAAACGTGGACCAGATTCTTAGACAATTAAACAAACTGATTGACGTGGTCCATGCCGTCCAACATGGAACTGATACTTCTGTAGATCGGGAAATGGCATTATTTAAGGTAGGAGTGAAACCCGACAAAAGGGTTGAGGTTTTTCAGATCATCGATGTTTTTCGTGCAAAAACGGTAGACATCACCGATGAATCGATCATCGTTGAAACCACAGGAAGTTCTAACAAGATCGATGCATTGGAACGCATGTTGAGTTCCATCGGTTTGCTTGAGATGGTGCGGTCTGGAAAACTAATGATGGCCCGGGGGCTTGATCCCACCTGATTCAAAGGTAAGCCCCTTTTAGATTTAAAACTTTTCAGAACAACTGTCTGCAAAATTCTGCCAGCTCGTTTGCATAACGCCGGCCCCCAGGTTCCACAGCCTCGGAATAACGGACGATCCCCTGCTTGTCGATGATCACAGTCGAGCGAATGGAGTACCCCTTTTCTTCACTGTAAACCCCATAAGTCTTTGCCATTTGTCCTTTGGGATGCCAGTCGCTGAGAAGCGGAAAGTTCACTCCTCCCAGGGAGACTGCCCAGTTTTTGTGGGAATGTTTGGTATCAATGCTTACACCCAGAACCTGGGTGTCGAGATCCTCAAAAAGCTCTAAATTGGCTTCCAGATCAGGGATCTCCTTGCTTCAGGTACCCGTCCAATCCAAGGGATAAAAAATCAGCATCACATTTTTGTGGCCCTGAAAATCAGAAAAGGAAACCACCCCATCAGAGGTTTCCAGCGAAAAATCAGGGGCCTGGCTACCAGTTTCAATCATATCCAACTTTTTGAAATTGTATTAATTTTGAACAATGAATGTTGAAGAAGCATTAGCATTCCTTAAGCATGGGGGATTTGCAAGATTTCCTAAAGGCATAGTTCCTACCAATCAAAACAATAGGAAAAAACAATTGGATCTGTATTTTTTCAATCGTTACGATAATGCTGAACTGAATCAGTTCGATTAAATCATCATTCCATTAAAAGGAGTCAAATGCCTGAATTAAAAGGAACTCAAACCCACCAAAATTTAAAAGATGCTTTTGCCGGTGAATCCCAAGCCAACCGCCGCTATCTCTATTATGCAAAGCAGGCAGATGTTGAAGGATATCCGGAAATTGCTTCAAATTTCAGGGAAACAGCTGAAGGAGAGACCGGTCATGCACATGGCCACCTGGATTACATCAAACAAGTTGGCGATCCTGCCAATGGCATGCCCATTGGAGAATCTACCGACAACTTGAAGGCTGCCATCGCCGGTGAAACTCATGAATATACTGACATGTATCCTGGAATGGCAAAAACCGCACGTGATGAGGGCTTCAATGAAATTGCTGACTGGTTCGAAACCCTGGCAAAAGCGGAAAAATCTCACGCCGGACGTTTTCAGCAAATGCTCGATACCATCAGCTGATTCCCTTTAATACCGCCCTGTAACATACGGGAATCAGAAACTCTTTGATTCCCGTATGATTCTGATATAAATAGTTTATTTTGTCATAAATATAATCATTTTTTTTAAGGTATTCATGGAGGCCAAAAAGGACCGGATCTCGTATCTTCCAAGCAATGGAATGAGTTATGACCCGGAAGAACCCAAGTACTGGGACAGTAGTGCCCTGAAGCAGGAAATTGATCGTGCTTATGAAATCTGCCATGGATGCCGCATGTGTTTCAAATACTGCGATTCCTTTCCCAACCTCTTCAAATTGTTGGACGAGCAGTATGAAGGGAAAGTTTCAGAATTGAAGGACATGGATATTGAACATGTGATGGATGCCTGTTTTCAATGCAAACTATGTGAAGTTCAATGCCCCTACACGCCCCGAGACGGTCATGAGTTTCAGCTCGATTTTCCCAAGCTGGTCCACCGCTACAATGCCCAAAAAGCAAAGACACGAGAAAAGCCCTTACGCGACCGGGTTCTGGGAAACCCCGATGGGAGCGCGAAGCTGGCCCGCATGTCCTTCGGAATGGCGAACAAGATGAATCGTGTCAAAATCCATAGGGTTTTAATGGAAAAGGTACTCGGCATCCACCGTGACAAGGATCTTCCAGATTTCTGTGCGCAAACCTTTGAAAAACAGGCAGAATCCAAAGGCATGATTTCCAAGGAAAATCCAGAAACCGTATTGTTCCAAACCTGTTACGTTCAGAACAACGAACCTGAAATCGGGTTTGACACCCTCGAAGTTCTCAAACACAACGAGGTGGAATGTGGATGTGTCAAGGGCCTTCAATGCTGCGGCATGCCTTCATGGGAACAGGGAGATCTGGAAAGCCTGCGGAAACAGGCGAAGCATAATCTGGATCTGCTCATGCCTCACGTGAACCGAGGCTCGAAAATCCTCGCACTCAACCCGACCTGCTCCATGATGATGAAACGCGAATATCCTGAGTTGCTGGAGGGGAATGACCGTGAATCTGCACAAAAGCTCGCAGAAGCGGTTCAAAACCCAACAGAATACCTCTGGGATATCCGTAAAGAGGAACGTTTTAAACGAGATTTCAAAAGCACACCTGGTCAAAAGGTCGCGTACCATGCCCCATGCCATCTGCGTACGCAAGGAGCCGGATTTCGAGGCAGAGATCTGTTGAAACTGATTCCAGATCTTAAACCTCAGTTGACCATGGAATGCTGTGGGCATGATGGAACGTATGCGATGAAAACCGAGTCCTTCGAAGCCTCGATCCGGATTGGAGAAAAAGCATTCAGCAGCATGAAAAACACCGGTGCCGAAGTCTGGGCTACCGACTGTCCACTGGCAGCAATTCAGTTTGGCCAGCATGCCGGAAGAAAACCGATGCATCCGATGAGCATCCTCGCAAGGGCTTATCAGGAGGATGGATTTCCAACCAAAATAGAGCCTTCGGAAAATAAAGAATGAAACCTGTCCAACGTGAAGAAATCCTGGATTACGTCACCTATGGTGAAAAGAGGAATGAAATCCAGCTTTCGGTCTTGAAGCAAAAAGAACCAAGAAGAATCCATCTCGGAGAATACCTGACCTTCCTTTTCGAAAACACGGAAACGATCCGTTACCAGATTCAGGAAATGATGCGGGTCGAACAGATCGTCAAGGAAGAGGCGATCCAGCATGAAATAAAAACCTACAACGAATTGATTGGTGAGGAAGGAGAACTCGGATGCGTGCTCCTGATCGAAATTGCAGATGCTCAAATCCGACCACAGAAACTCCGAGAATGGCTGGGACTTCAGGAAAAAATTTACCTGGTCCTCGATTCAGGAGAACGGGTTTATGCCGAGTGGGATAAACGTCAGATCGATGATGAAAAACTATCTTCGGTACAGTATCTCAAATTTGACACTTCAGGCAGAACACCCAAAGGGATTGGTGTGGATCATCCCGAATTGAAGTGCGAAATGGATCTGTCCAAGGAACAAAGAGGAGCCCTGAACCACGATCTTCAGGGATAAATTATTGGTCAGGGTTTCAACAGAAGATTCACCGTCTCAATCATTTCAGGTGTGTCAACTTTGCTGCTGAACATTTTCCGAATCCTAGCCTTACGGTCCATCAGGTAGACGTAACCGGTGTGGGTTACAAGGTAACCGATCGCCGACTTGTTCACTTCATCCTTCATGAAAAAAGAACCAAACTTTTTGGCAACCTGCTGCACTTCCTCAAAGGGCGCGTGCAATCCTACAAATCCAGGATTGAAGAATTCCAGATAGGTTTTCATCTTCTCCAGACTGTCACGTTCAGGATCGACACTGATAAACAGAACCTGGATCAGCTCGTTTTTTGGATCCAGTTTTTGAACAGCCTGCTTGATCACGGTCAACGTTGTAGGGCAAACGTCTGGACAGGACGTATAACCAAAATAGATAAGCAGTAGTTTCCCCTCAAAATCCTTAAGGCTGACGGTCTTTCCGAGAGTGCTATCCATCTCAAAGTCGCCTCCGAGGGTATCATAAACCGGAAGGACTTCCGCTTGGAGCATCCCTAACCGGCAACCGAATATAAAAAGAAACAGAAACGTGGGCAGGAATGGGTGCTTCTTCAGCATATTTGAATCAAATGATACGATTTAGCTTTCATCACAGCAAAGCCTGCAGCCATGGGGATAAGACTCATGCCCGGATGAACCAGGCTGAGGAGATATAGGAACCGCTATAATTTTACTGATTCTTTGGGGCGGTTTATTGCTTCGAGGCTGCCTTCTGCAGTTCGTTGAGAGGAAGAAATGGGAGAAGGTTTTTGCCAACCTGCTCATCAGCAATCACCTTGTTCACTTTGGGCATGATCACCTCCATCGTTTCAAGCATGATCCGCTCCCGGGTGACCTCTTTGGCTTTACGATATTCCTCGTAAATTGAATTGAAACGCTTGGCTTTACCTTCTGCAATCAGGGTGGTCTTCTCTGCGTACCCCTCTGCTGCATTGATGATCTGTTTTGCTTCCCCTCGAGCCTGAGGGATGAGATTGTTCATATACCCTTCCGCTTCGTTGATCAGTTTTTCACGATCTTCCCTTGCGCTGACAACGTCTTTGAATGCTTCCTTAACCTGGTCCGGAGGGTGGACATCCTGAAGTTTGACGTTTCCGATCAAGATCCCCGAATTATAACCCTTCATAGTCTCCTGAAGCAGGTTTGCAGTAGTCGATTCAATTTTTGCTTTCCCGACGGTCAGGGCTTCTGTCACAGTGGTATCCCCGATCACTTCACGCATCGCCGATTCCGCAGCTGATTTCACGGTCTCGTCCGGATTCGTGAGATTATAGAGGTAATCTTCGATCTGTGCGATTTTGTACTGAACGGTGAACTGCACATCGACGATGTTTTCATCACCCGTCAGCATCAACGATTCTTTCTTCACCTGACGATATTTTGCCGGAGGCCCCGGATCGATGGTGCGAAATCCTATCTCGATCCGTCTGACTGCGGTCACAGGTTCGATTTGAACGGTCTCGATCGGGCTTGGCAGATGGTAATGCGGACCTGGCCCGACGATATCATAGACCTCCCCGAAACGTTTGATTACCGCCTGTTCCTGAGGATCGACGATGAAGATTCCAGTAGCGAGCCAGACCACAGCCAGGACCACCAGGATCAACAGACTCAAGTTTTTCTGGGGCATTCCGAATTTGAATTTTCCCTGAAGATTGTTGAGCAACTCATCAATGTCAGGGGTGGGGTTGTTTTTGTCCCACGGAGATTTATTGGGTGGCTTGTTCCATTCCATAGTGAAGATCTGGTGAGGTTGGCACTCCTAAATTGATTTGATCACCGCCTTTTCTGGTTCGTCGATGGAGTCTGAGGCGTCTAGAATTGTGTCAAAAGGTTTATTTTATAAGATAAGAAGCAAGGCCCGCAGGTACAAGCAGAATCCGCCTGGAATTCGCTCCGGGACAAGCCTCATCCCGTCAGTACATCGTAGCCTTCTGCAGTGACATGAATCGTATGCTCCCACTGGGCGGAAAGTGAACCGTCCACCGTGACTGCCGTCCAACCATCCCCGAGGATCCTGCTTTCGGGACGTCCCATGTTGATCATCGGTTCAATGGTAAATACCATGTCCTGCTGCATGATGTCTCCGCTGCCTGTTGAGCCATAATGAAGGATCTGGGGTGCTTCATGAAATTCCACACCTACCCCATGACCGCAGAAATCACGGACCACCGAATATCCAAGGCTTTCGGCATGGTTTTGGATCGCATACCCGATGTCTCCGGTCCTACCCCCCGGGCGAACCTGGGCGATTCCCAGTTCCAGGCATTTCTTGGTTTCCTCAACAAGTTCCCTGGTAGAATCCGGGATCTCGCCAATGATGAACATCCGGCTCGCGTCTCCGAAATAACCGTCAAGGTTGCAGGTCACGTCGACGTTGATGATGTCTCCGTCCGCCAGGATACGTTCATTGGGGATACCATGGCAGATGACCTCGTTGATCGACGTACAGACACTTTTAGGAAAAGGTTTCCCTCTTGGCCCCTTGCCACGTCCATAATTGAGCGGTGCAGGATCAGCTCCCTGAGCCAAAGTCTCTTCGTGTACCCATTCGTTGATCTGGTTGGTAGTCACTCCAACCTGGATCCGTTCTTCAAGCATATCCAGCAGATCCCGGGTCAGTATGCTGCTTCTGCGGATTCCCTCGAGCTGCTCCTCGGTCTTGATCATAATCCGGCGAGGGTTTTGAGGTACCGGGTTCTTTGGCCGTGCAGGTGGCTGGTCCTTGCCGAGGTGGCATTTCTTGAATTTTTTCCCGCTTCCACACCAGCAGGGGTCATTCCGTGAAAGTTCTTTCAGGGACTCAGGGCCTTGCTTCATCGACATGCTCCGTCATTTCGTGTGGGATTATGATTTCTTCCATCCATTGCTAAGATCGAATGCTGCACAGGCAGTTTGACAAATACATGATTCATTTCAAAAACGAAAACATCCGGCCAAGCTGATAGCCGTCGAAAAAACTCTCCCGGGGATCATGATTCCAGTAGATCATCTGTCCCTTGCCCACGACGCTTGAAGCCTCGACAAAACCCCAGAAGCGGCTATCGGCACTGTTGTATCGGTTGTCTCCCATCACAAATATCTTACCCTCTGGAATACGAACTGGACCGAAATTGCTGACCGGATAAGCGGCCGCCCCCGCCCCCATCACTTTGCGCTGCTCCGGGTCAAAATAAGCATAGCTTTCCTTGAACAACTGGTCATTGATGTAGACCTGGTCCTTGCGGATTTCCAGAGTTTCTCCAGGCATGCCGATGACCCTTTTGATGTAATCAATGGCCGGATCCCGGGGATAGGGAAAGATGACGATGTCCCCCCGGTTAATCGGCTTTTCGAAAAGCTTGCTGCCGGTGAGGGGAATCGGAGAGCCATACGAATACATGCTAGCAAAGATGTGATCCCCGATTTGAATCGTTGGAATCATGGATCCTGAGGGAATCTGGAATGGGGCAAACAGATAAGTCCGTACAATGGTCGCAACCACCAGAGCGAATATGATCGCCTCGACCCACTCGCGCAGGGTTTTGTTCCTGATCCAGCGGTCGAGCCGGAAATAGCCTTTAGCTACTTTCAGCAACTGTTTCTCACGGGCCATGATTTCATCCGCGCTTTCCAGCCTGCTCACCCGCTTCATAAAAGTTTCCGGGGATTCAAAAAAAACATCCTCCATCGAACGAAGTTCGGTGACCGCCTTTTCACTCAACCCTTTCTTCTTCAGAGTTCCTATGGATTTGCTGGACAATTTGTAGCTGATAATCATTTCTTTTTAGCGACTTTCATGATGCTGGTAAAATATCCCCGGCTTGCAATTCCCGCAAACCTTGCCCAACAGGCCGGAATTGACAGTGGTCAACGCATCTGCTGAAAATAGTTTGTTTGGATCCCCTAAATGATGCATGAAATCATTCGTATCTACTGAAAATAACCAAAGTTTTGCCAGACATCTGCGTCAGGCACTTCCTTATTTCGAGGAATTCCAGGGGCAAATCCTGGTCTTCCACCTCGGAGTATTTCCTGCTCCGGAGGAGGGTTCACGAATCATCGAAGACCTCGTCCTGCTAAACCGGGCAGGGCTGCAGATCATCCTCGTCCATGGTCCTGGAGAACCATCCATTTTTTCAAATTCTCCGTCGGAATCCCATTTCAATGAAATACGCCGTTCGATTGCCTCTGCCAATTGGGAACTGCAAACCCGGATACACAGCATCAGCCAAAAGGTTCAAACCTTCTCCGCGCATCTGATCAAGGCGGTACCCTCCGAAATCCATCCGGAGGAACGGCGTTTGCCCAAAGGCAGGGTATCGGGAATCCTGCTCGACCCCCTGCACGAGGCATTGAACTCAAATAAACTAATTATAATACCATCCTTTGGCATCGGAGAAAAGGGGCGCTTGTGGCTTCTTGATTCATGGGAAACCTCGATCGAAGTCGCCTCAGCGGCCCATGCCAAAAAACTGGTCCATTTGGGAACCCAGAACCAAGCCCATTTCAGCAGGCTTCCTTCCAATGAAATGAACACCTCCGCCATGCGGCTCTGGCTGGAACAGGAAAAAATACCCGAAGAAGCCGGAAGGGTCTGGCAAGGTTTGCTGAACGCCTGTGAAAGAGGAGTGGAGCGCTGTCATGACCTGGACTCAGGGGTAGACGGATCGTTGCTGCAAGAGATACTGACCCCGGGAGGAATCGGGCTGATGGTGACCAACAGCGACTACCGCAAGATCCGCTCTGCACGGATGAGCGACCTCCAGAGGATCAGCGAACTGCTGGGAGAATCCTCCACAGAAAAGACAGTGGTCTACCGCAGTCGGGAGTACCTGGGACAGCATGTCGATGACTTCCACGTTTTCTGCATCGATGAAGAAATCACAGGATGCGTAGAATTCCATACCTCTCGCGACAGTCCCGCAGCACTGATTGGCAGTCTGACGGTTTCGGCCTCCCACCGCAATCAGGGCATAGGCCGAGAACTGGTCGAGGCGGTTATTCAGGAAGCTCAAAAACGTGAATTTCGAAACCTCTTCGCACTAACCATGTCTCAATCCAGCATCTTCGTCCAATGCGGATTTGAGGAAGTTGAGCCGGAAGAGTTACCGGATTGGAAACTGAAAGATTTTGATTATCCCGAATCCCGTGTCTTCCGTTTCAAGATCAACCGCAGTTGAAAAATCGGATCACACGGTTCCGGAGGAGATGAATCCTGCTGTCAGTGGATCGATGCCGAGGTTTTTCAGAGTCGTTTCCCAGCGTAGCCCGTAATCCATTTCCATCAGCAATTCTTCATCGAGAGGTCCTAACCACCATGATTCATGTTGGATTTCACCATCCAATTGCTGTGGTCCCCAACCCGAATAACCGCATCCCATATGGCATGTTTCCGGCAGCCCATTTGTTTCCAATTCATTGATCAACTCCTTGGCGGAGCTGAGTCTGATTCCAGGAGAAAGTGTCGTGGTCGATTCCCCTTCGTAATCCGGACCATGGACCGCCCAGAACATTTCGGGTTGAACGGGGCCTCCGAGAAGAAGTGGAATGTTAAGCAGTCCGTCCTGGGAAGTTTCCTCCTTCAAAATCTCGCGCACCTGAGACCCAGAGGTATGATTCATCACCAGTCCCATCGCGCCTTCCTCATTGTAGTTGCACAGAAGGATCACCGTTTTCTCGAAATAGGAATCCTTCAGGCCCGGCAGGGCTACGAGGATACCAGGAACTTCACTGTCAGGCAGGGTCATGCTACAAAAAGGAGTCTCTGATTCATGAAATACTTGCGTAGATAATTACATTATGACTGAAGTCCGCGGAAAAAGAAAAAGAACTCCGAGAAAAAAATCTTCATCCCAACAAACTGAAGCAGAACAGCTCAGTGGTTTTCTGCGCTCCATCGGCTACCGTAAAGCGAATGACGACTCATCGTATGGCAATGCCCTCGAGGTGCTCAAGACGATTTTCGAGGCCACTGGACAACAGCATTTGCTCGAACTGGTCAAGTTGCGCCGGCTCTGGTACAGGGAAATCGGGGGGTTCATGGCAAGCCACGCCCAACCAAGCAGGATCTCAGTCGAACAGCATTTCGAAGTCGACAGTGCCTTTTTGGAAAAACTTCGAATCGCCGCACCAGCGATGGACCTGATGCAGATCACCGAAGACCTGAACGGAAGGGTTTATTCCGAATGGCGCGATTTCCAGTCCGCTTTGCGTCGCAGGCTTGGCAGGCCCCTGAAAAAAGAAGAGATCCACTTGCTCCGAAGACATTCACAGTTTGTCCCACGCCATGCGGTATTGCACCTGACGGTCTACGACGGAAGCATCGCCCAGGCGGTTCAGTTTGAGGAAGCAACCTACCTCCAGCGTTTTCGGGAACTCTTGCCTGAACTTCCATTGGGTGCGATACGATGTAAGGTCGGAGATCTCGGCAGGACCAGCCATGACCAGAGGGGACTCGAGGAGATGCTTTCACGCTGGCAGGAACTTCAGCCCAGGAAGATATTCGAAAACTGCCTCCCGGACCACATCCATCGTGTGAACGAGGACCAAGCCGTCCTCATCCTGAATTGCAGCACTGCCTCTGAGGCTAAGCTGCTCCGGCTTCATCCTGGAGGACCAGGGATGCTGAAGATGATCCACCAAGCTTTCCCAGACCTCGAGGAACTGTTCCAGCAGGTGGCATACGTTTCTTCCTCCTCCAAAAAAATCTTGGCTCCTGAAGACACTTTGCCTGAACCTTCAGGAGAATCTCTTCAGCAAACACCCCCGCTAAAATCTGGAAAGTCCAGGAAGGATCCGAATCCTTCTGCTTCGGACAAAGTGCGGGTGCAGGAAATCATCAGGCGCTTGAGAGAATCGAGAGGAGAAATGGAGCCGAAAGGATGACAGGAGTTGATCAGGAAGAAAGCGAGTCGTAGATCATGCCATAGCTCCGGTAGCGTTCTTCCGTGATCTGCCCATCCTCCAAGGCCTGTTTGACCCCGCAATCCGGTTCCCGAAGGTGGCTACAGCTTTTGAAACGGCAGGTTTCGGAGGGTTCGGTAAATTCTTCAAAATAGCTCCCCAGTTCCTGAGGCTTCATCCCGAAGGGCATCAACTCCCGGACCCCCGGGGTATCCACCAGCCAACCTTCCCCAGGCAACGGATACATGTTGGCCAGGATGGTGGTGTGGCGTCCGGTACCGCTTTTCCGTTTCACCTCTCCCACCTTAATCGACCATTCCGGGAAAAGGATCTGGATCAGGGACGATTTGCCCACTCCGGAGTGTCCGCAAAGTACGGATTTTGCTCCGCTCAACAATTCCCTCAGTTCCTCCATTCCACTGTTTTGGACGACACTGGTTTGAATCACACGGTAACCGATGCCCCGGTAAAGCCGGGTTGGAATTTCCAGCTCTTCCGCTTCGGCCAAGTCAGACTTGTTGAACAGGATCACCGGCGTCAGGCCTCCCTGCAGACCCACGGCAATCAGCCGATCAATAACCCCGTATCGGAACGCGGGGCGTTTCATCGCAGAAACGATGATCAGCGTTTCCGCGTTGCTCACGAGTACTTGGGCTTCACTACGGTCTGCCGCCCTGCGAGTCAGTTCCGTGCGGCGTGGCAGGCGTTCGAGGATCCAACCGGTTTCATGGGGAGGTTGAAATTCGACACGCACTTCGTCTCCGACGGCGATGCGAGATTCCCGGGGTTCCTGGTGAAAAAGATTGGAGCGAATGCGACAAAGACGAGGTGAACCTTCTCCAAGGTCCACATAGTAATGGCTGCGTGTGCGCCTGACGATGGTCCCGGACTGCAGAGGCAGACCTAGGCGTGGGTCAACCGGACCGGCTCAGTTCTCGGCTTCGACTTCAATGTCTTCGCCTTCGGCACGGTATTCATTGAGTTTGTTGCGCAGGGTACGGATGCTGATGCCCAAAATCTTCGCCGCCTTGGTACGGTTACCCCCGGTTTCCCTCAGGGTTTCGAAAATGAGCTTCTTCTCGGCTTCCTTCATTGACATTCCAACCTCGATGCCGAGTGCGGATTCCTTGCTTTCCGGCGTCGCTGCTGCGGTTTCGGATGCAGGCTGGACGGAGGTTGCGCGGGCCAGGTCCTGGTTAATGCTCTGCTTGCCCATCTGTGAATGCATCAGCAGATTGTGCGGTTTGATCTCCTTGCCATCACAGAGCAACAACGCCCGTTCCACCACATTTTCCAGCTCACGGACATTGCCGCGCCAACGGTAGTCCTTCAGAATAGCCATCGTTTCCGGACTGACTGCAGGACGTTCGCGTTTGTTCAGACGTGCATGCTTGTCCAGAAAATGCTCTACGAGGATTGGCAGGTCATCCATCCTTTCACGCAACGCCGGCAGGGCGAGTGGAATCACATTGAGGCGGAAATAAAGGTCTTCACGGAATTTTCCGGATTCAACCATTTCAAGCATGCTTCGGTTGGTGGTTGCCACCACCCTGACATCCACCTGGATCGGCTCCTTGCCTCCAACTTTGTCGATTTCATGTTCCTGGAGCACCCGCAGCAGTTTTGCCTGCAGCGGCATCGCCATTTCACTGATTTCGTCGAGCAGGATGGTTCCAGTATGGGCCTGTTCAAATTTTCCACGGTGATCCTGGTTGGCGCCGGTAAAGGCACCTTTCTTATAGCCGAACAGTTCACTCTCCAGCAACGTGTCCGGAAGTGCCGCACAGTTGACGGCGACAAAGGGCTTGCCGACCCGTTCGGAATTGTCGTGGATGAAGTGTGCCAGCAGTTCCTTGCCCGTCCCGCTCTCACTCTGGATCAATACCGTCGCCTTGCTCTTGGCAATGTTCTGGGACACGTCAAGCAGGCTTCCCATTTCCTGATTCTGGGTGACGATCTCCTTGCTTGTTTCCGTGACGCGCCCCTTGATCGATTTGGCTTCCTCTAGGGGAACCATCGAACCGGTGTGCCCCTTGAAGGCCAACGCACGTTCCACCAGAAAGAGAAAGGAATCAAAGTCGATTGGTTTTTTGATGTAATCGAAAGCACCATGCTTCATCGCCTCGACTGCGGTCTCCACCGTCGCATAGGCAGTGGCCATGATCACCGGCTTAGCGGCATCCAGACGCTTGATGTCCTTCAGCAACTCCAGCCCACTGCGTTTGGGCATGGTCATGTCCGTAATCACCATCGAATAGTCGTTTTCCTTGTACTTCTTGAGGGCGTCGATGGCGTTGTGAGACAGTTCGACGGGATACCCACAGTGTTTGAGGGTTTCCGACATTGCTATCCGCATTTCCACTTCGTCGTCAACAATCAGAATGGGGTTGCTGATCATGTCCGTTTTACCTTTTCCAAAATTTGACGCCTCTGCAGACTGCTCCCTTTTCGGAAACTCTTTCGGCGTGCTGAATCCGGCCCCTGGTCATCGGCCGGTCAACGGTCAGAACTCCAATGTCCTGCCGGATTTTTTGTTTAATGTACCAAGTGCTTGAAAAATCACAACTAAAACGTGGAAGACACCAAATAAGGGAGGAACAAAAAAAAGGAGACAAACATTGAACAAAGCTGGCACCCTCCTGGCCGCCCAAATTCCTTCCTGGAAACTTTTTTCACGCTTATCTTACATGCTTGCACAAAGCGTGCAACTCTGGAAGAGGCATCATAAGCCCGGGTAACCGAGCAGAATCTGCACGGTCAGTGTTTTCCTCGGAGACGAAGTATCCAAACATAACTGAGCCATGTCATCACGGTAAGCAACAGTCCGAACTTGGTCAGCGCGCTCCAGCGGCCCATCCCAATCCAGGCTGAATGTTCACTGCCGAACAGCAACTGGATCAACGCCAGGTTTTCTAGTCCATCGAAGACTCTCGCAAACAGACTGATCCAGGCAAACAGGCTTCCAAAAAAGCGGATCCTTTCAAAACTCCCCGAAACTCCCTCGCTCCAAAGCATGCAGGCCAGGCTAAAGGCGGTGGAGTAGAAGAACAGGAACAGGAAATCCAGACCGAGGCTGAGGGCGGCATGGACGCATCCCATAGCACCCCACGATTGGAGGATGGACCGGGATTCCTCCATCGATCCAGCGAGCTGGAACGAAACCATGCCCCAGGGAGCCGCAGCGGTACGCAAAGTCCGATCCAAGTATTGAAGCATGAACAGCATCAACACTGAAAGAATCAGACAGACTAAGAATAGCCTTCGCTGATGCTTCAGGTTGAGGAATTCTAGAGGAGCCCGCATGAATCAAAATCAGTGAGGTTTTACACCAAAACATCATGGTACACCCAACAAATAACTCAAATCCCCATTCAAGGGACTACCTATAATCTACGTATCCCTTTACATCAATGGAATGGATAAATTGTTTGATTTCAGTTTTGTTGACCCTCCACTGAACTTCCAGCAGTGGCATCTTCTTCCAAAAGCTGCTCTTGGAAGGGGAAACAAAGTAGATGAAACTTTCGGAAGAAAATTCGAGTGCAGGATCATCCGGAAAGGAAGCGAGTCGAGTCCCTGAAAGTTTTGGAAACCGAATCACGCTTCCTGAAAGAGTATATCATAAAAAAATTTTATGTTTATTATCAGTGAGATGCATTATTATTTGTGCAATCGCAAAATAAATACTTGACTTAATAGTGCGTTTGCACAATAATGATTTTCATACAGATTATGTATTTCCTAAAATCGAATTTAACCTCATTGATGAAAGGCAGCGATGATTAATTTTACCGATTACAACAATAACGCCCAGAAGGCGGCCAACCAAGGGATGGAAACCTTCCTCAACTGGCAGAAGCAGGCCCTGGAAAACACCCTCTCGATGGTCGAAGAGGGACTTGCTGTGCAGGTGAAAAACCTGAACGAAACCCGCCAGCAATATCAGAACTGGGAACAGAACATGAACCGGGAATTGGACAGCCAAAAGAACCAGTACAAGTCGATGGTCCTTAAATTCACTGAAACTTACTGGCCCGAGTCGAAAAACCAGTTTGAGCAGGCTGAAAAACTTTATGAGCAAAACATCGGCGGTATGATCGATAAAACCCGGGATATGGTTGGAAGCACTATCGAACGCAACATCGAAACCACTCTGACCTTCGAAAAGGAGTGGCTCAACAAACTCCGTGAAAATTACACCAGTGGAGCAGACAACCTTCGCAAGCAGTACGACATGATGACGTCCCTGCAGTCGGAGAAAAAGGAGGCCCCCGCAAAAAAGCCCGTTGCCAAACCCGAAACGACCAAATGAGCCGAAGCAGGATCATGAACCGTTCAACAAAAAACACCCCTTCAAGGGAGGATATCAATCTGGCTGTCAGCCGTTTTCTGGAAAAAGGCGGTCAGATCGAACATCAGAGAACAGTTAAGCAAGGACTTGTGTCACAAATGCTCGAAGAACACGGCTGGAACAATGATTCCAGTAGTGAATCAGACGAAAAGCTGATGCATAACTTCACAGGAATCCTCGGAGTCGAAGACCTCTGATTCTCCTCAACCGGAAAGGAGTGATCCTTTCCGGTCCTTCCACGGTATACAAGACTACAACTTCACATCAAACAATTGGAAATGGACTTCACCAAATCCGTCAAATGCCATGTGATTATGGCACTGATGGTCCTTCTTGGAACCCATCAGCCGTTAGCAGAAGTAAAGGTATTGGATTACAAACCGTTGGATTTTGGTCTCGAGATTCAAGGGATCAGGAAAACCGAAATCGAATGCCTGACACGCAACATCTATTTCGAAGCCGCCACCGAAGATGCTTCCGGCAAGCTTGCTGTGGCGATGGCAACCCTCAACCGGGTCAATCATTCAAAATTTCCCAACACCATCTGTGGCGTCGTCTACCAGGGTCCGAGGATCAAGCACAAAACCTGGGCCTGCCAATTCTCCTGGTTCTGTGACGGTAAAAGCGACCGTATGAGAAACCGTAGGCTGCGGCATGAATCGAGAAGGATTGCGACTCTTGCCCTGTTATTTCCAGAACATGACATCACTGGCGGTGCGACCCACTACCACGCAAGCTATGTTCAACCCTTCTGGGCCAAAAAACTGACCCTTACCAGAAAATTTGGTAAGCACATCTTCTACCGCTGATTCTCGTCTTATACAGTCTCCCTCAACACAGAAGGCTTGAACCCTTTTTTCCTGAATAAAATAAAGGACTCCGCTCGATTTTGTCGCGGTTTATGCCCTCCTTGAAAGGCGGGACCAAGTGTCTTAATCGTATGCGGCCAAACAGGAAAAAAAAGATCAAAGGATGGCCGACCGCTACCAGAATTTCGAGGAACTGAGCCGCTCCGAAGATGCATTTCGGATCGAACATAGGCTGGTGCCCAACTCGACATGGCTGGTTGCAGCACCCCACGGCGGCAACATCGAAAGCAGAACCACGGAAATCGCGCGGGCCATCAGCCTTGCCGCGGACGTGAGTTTCTATTCGTTCAGAGGAACGAAAGAGCCTGATGGAGGAGACCTGCACCTGACCAGCCATCGATTCGACGAACCCCTCGCCCTTCAGTTGGCAGCTTCACACCCGAGACTGCTCTGCGTCCATGGAGTGCTTGCAGAAAACGGAGACGGAGCCTGGCTCATCCCGGGAGGTGCATACCAGCAAGGACTGGATCGCCTCAAACAAAAACTCACTGGACTGGTCAACCTCCGTGACCAAACCCCCCAAGGCAAACGCTATCCTGGACTCCGCCCCGACAACCTCTGTAACCGCGGAAGTTCTGGTGGCGGCCTCCAGCTCGAGCTCTCCAGCGGATTGCGGAAACAACTGCTCTCCAACCCAAGATTACTCAACTCCTTCTCCCAGGCCATCGCAGGAGCCATACACTAATACTCTGCTTGTATCTGGATAGACCTCATCCTTTGAGGATCTGTTTGTTGATCGAGGTTCGATCCCCCTCGTCTCCACCATCATTCCTTTTTATCTTCATAAATTTTTTCAGACATTTTGAACATGAAGGATTCTTCATTAGTCTACTCCACTGAATCAGGAGCAATCTGCCCTGCATGTGAAAAACCCCATGACGGATGCACCTGCAACCCATCTGCACATTCGAATGATGGACCTAAGACCGTCAGACTCTCCACTTCAAACAAAGGCAGGAAAGGGAAGACCGTCACGATTATCAAGGGGGTGAGGCTGAACCCAAGTGAACTCAAGGCTTATGCAGGTAGGCTTAAGAAGAAAACTGGAACTGGAGGATCCGTAAAGGATGGTGTCATTGAGATTCAGGGGGATTACAGGGAAAAGGTTGGTGAGATCCTTAGAAAAGATGGTTGGGAAGTGAAATAGATCTCAATGCTTATTGAAGTAGAAACAAGGAAAAGCATAGAGTCCTCAAACAGGGGAAGAGATCTTCATACGTGCTGTTGCCTTCCGCAATCTAAGCAATGAAGAGACACGAAGGATTGTTTAGTATTATTGGTGTGAGAAATAGGATTTTACATGTAATATTTCACTGTCTTAATTTTACAAATATTATTTATGGATGGATTTAAACCAAACAAAAATACTGATCATGAAAGAACCCGTACCAATCCTTGAGAAAAGAAGAATTCAAGCTGAAGTTTTAGGCCCATTATTTGAGGAAATGGTGGAGAATATTGGTCATCATCAAGCATCCTCGATACTCGAAACGGCTATCCGTAAGGCAGCCATAAAAGAAGGCAGCCATTTTCGGCAACAATCTGATCCTTCTTTGTCCACGATTGATAATTTTGTGGCCTTGATGGAATTATGGAAGGCAGGCGGGGCCCTGGAAATGGAAGTGCTCCAACAACGTGAAACACGATTCGATTTTAATGTAAACCGATGCCGATATGCTGAAATGTATAGGGAAATGGGTTTGGAAGGAATTGGGCACCTACTTTCATGCAACCGTGATGGTACCTTCTGTGAAGGCTTTGATCCTAATTTGAAGCTCGTCCGAGATCAGACTTTGATGGAAGGAGCAAGTTGCTGTACCTTTCGATATACTTTAGAAAAAACAAAAGATGAAGATTAGAAAAATTAAATCAATCTTATAATGAATGGTTGATCAAGCCATCACCCATATTCCTATTACTCAACTTGCTGATTGATTCCCGAATGGTGCTGAAGCTATAGGAACCTTAATTTGGTTAAAAAATCTCAATAATTTATGACCATGACAAAAAGATTGAATGAAACCCAATTACAGGAATCCATCAACCATGTCTGGGATGATCAGATAATACCATCTTTGATCGAATACATTAAAATTCCAAATAAATCCCCATCATTTGAACCAGACTGGGAAAATCTTGGTCATATGGAACGTGCACTCCATCTTGCCCTGGAGTGGACAAAGAGGAATATGCCTGAGAATGCTAATGTTCATGTAAAAAGATCTGAAGGACGGACTCCTTTATTGTTGATCGATATCCAAGGGGAAAAAAAGGGAAATGTCCTCATGTATGGCCATCTGGACAAACAACCTGAAATGGAAGGGTGGAATGATGATTTAGGTCCCTGGAAACCAGTTATTAAAGACGAGAAACTTTATGGCAGAGGAGGTGCTGATGATGGATATGCCCTTTTTGCATCTCTAACGATAGTCAATACACTCCTTAAACAGGAAATTCCACTACCACGTATTTTGATCCTTATTGAATTTTCTGAAGAAAGTGGTTCTCCTGACCTGCCTTATTACATGGATTCATGCCAAGACCTCATTGGCTCACCTGATTTCATTGTATGTTTGGATTCTGGAACAGGAGACTATAATCGGTTGTGGACGACAACGTCATTAAGAGGATTAATTGGAGGAACTTTAAGAGTCGATGTCCTTAAAGAGGGAATTCATTCAGGATCATCAAGCGGGCATGTACCTTCGTCATTTAGAATTGCAAGACAGCTTTTATCACGATTGGAGGACGAGGTCACAGGAGAAATTCTCATGGATGAACTTAAAACTCAAATTCCAGACTATCGGGTTGAAGAAACCGAAAAATTGATTGCCATCCTTGGTAGAGGTGTTGTTGAGGAATTTCCATGGATAGACGGAATGGAGCCTTCGACACAAGAACTGCTTGAAGGGGTACTCAGAAGAACCTGGAAACCGGCACTTTCGATTGTAGGGGCTGAAGGACTTCCTCCTGCATCTAATGCGGGTAATGTATTGCGTCCTTTCACTTCATTGAAATTTTCAATAAGAATACCACCCATGGTGAACCCCATCGATGCCCAAAAAGCTATCGAAAGGGTTCTGACAAAAGATGAACCTTACGGTTCAAAAATTACGGTTGAATTTGGAGAGTCTGCGGCTGGTTGGAATGCTCCAAAAACAGACACCTGGTTGAGTGAATCGATGAACAAGGCCTCGGAAACGTATTTCAATAACCCTGCATGTTCCATCGCTGAGGGCGGAACAATCCCTTTTATGGCGATGCTTGGAAATAAATTCCCGAATGCTCAGTTCATGATTACCGGCGTCCTGGGTCCAGAATCCAACGCTCACGGGCCAAATGAATTTTTACATCTACCCTATGGGAAAAAACTCACGGCATGTGTAGCTTCGATCATGAATGATTTTCCTGAATAACTGAGCCGGTTTTGTGACCGGCTGGAGTATTAGGAAGCAAAAAAATCATTCCAGATTCCGTTTCAGAAATTCCCCTTGTACTTGTAATGCTTCTGGACCGCTCTCCACTTGTTTTCCAGGGAAGGCATGTAATTTTATCCCCTGAAGCTATCGATCAAACAACCCAAACGGTCCTTCCCTTTCAGAATGATTCTCGAATTTTTTGTATTGAACCAATTCAACCTGATGCCTGTTTCCTCAAACTAAAGTTTACCCATACGCAAAGTTCTATTCCCTTCAGGCTTTGAAAAGAGAGAACACAACTCATCAAGGATTATAAAGCTGATCGGTTTTGGCAGACATGATGAAGTCATTCTCATGCAATCCACGGAATTTATGGGTCCACCAGCTAACCCGAACCTTGCCCCACTCTAACAAAATCGCAGGATGATGCCCTTCACGTTCAGAGAGATCTGCAACCAGATTGGTGAATTTCAGGGCTTCAGCGTAATTCTTGAAAGTGTAACCTCGCACGAGTTGGGGAATCCCTTCAGATTCCAGCAATTCCCAGTTTGGATATTCGTGGAGAAAATCCTCGATTTGGGTTTGAGTTGCCCTCGGGGCATCTGCACGGCAAGCAGTGCAGACTTGGGTTTCATAGTTCACCATGGAGATTCCTGATCAAGGGTTGTTAATTCAACAGCATCAAAAGTGCTAGGAGCTTTTGAGAAGATGCAGATCATTAATGAACACGAATCGGCCTCTCAAGTTTTCCTAAGAAATGGTGGTTCCCAAAAACATGTGCCAGGCCAGTCAACTTGGAAATAGCGAAACTTAAACTTTGTTAATCGTTAACTTGAGTCAGATATTCTGGTCATTCCCCGCGCTTGAGGGGCAGGCTGAGGCAAGTGGGGCCGCCTTCCCCCTTTTCCGAGATTTCATTGCCCTTGTAGGTGTGGACCTGGCAGCCGTTTTCTTCAAGCAGACTCTTGGTTTTGAGCAATCCCTCCAGCATCAGGCATTTGCGGGGAGCAAGGGTCAAGACGTTGCAGCCCATACGAGGATATTCATCATCCGGAACGTCGATGATTTGAATTCCAGAATCGACCAGCTTTTGACGGAAGGGAACAGCCATCAACGGGGAATAGGCCAGCACAAGATCCTTGTCCAGTGGGCTGAGGATCGACATCAGGTGAAAAACTCCTTTCGGCCCCTGCTGGTGAGGCAGCACGCATACTTGAACGGAAAATTCTGGTCCCAGCAGATCAAGAAACTGGCGGATGCCTTCCTCATTGGTACGGTATCCGAGCCCCACGGCACAAGTGGTGTTGTCGAGCCAGATCAGGTCGCCTCCCTCCATCTTCCCGGGAGGTTCGATCCTTCCCAAAATCGTGAATCCTTGGGATTCCAGAAAATCGGCAGAGACCGGGGGTTCTCCCGTTCTTTCAGCTTTTCCCATTGAAGCCAGCACCAGGCCCCTTGGAGTGTTGATCATCGAATCACGAACATAGATCGAATCCAGGAAAAGTTTTTCGGACCCGGGAATCATCAGAATTTCGATCTCTTCACCACTGAGAATTTTACGCAAACTCTGGTGTTCCTCCATGGACTCTTCAAAATCAGGCTTTCCATAGTAATGCAGCCTTTCCCACTGTTCATCAATCGTCTGCTGTTGACGGAAGGCTTCTTCCGGAGCACGCAGAGCCATTCGACGGATTTGTGAATATTCATTGAACGTGGGACGGTCTGGATTCATCGTTTCCTGAAGTTTTAGGTTTTTGGAAAAAACGGACAGAACGGAGCATACTCCAGAGTGCTTTGAATTGCCAATCTGCCGTGCTTCCATTAGGCTGGCTGGATTCAAAACGTGGTTCAAGCACTTCCCGGATGACGACTCTCGAATACAAGAACCTTCAGGATCTTCCAACCAAGGCGATGGCGGATTTCATCCTCCCTTGGAGCATGCCTGGATCAGAGATGAAGATCCGTCATTTCCGTTATGGAATCCCGGGTTCCAGCCCAAGGATCTACCTGCAGGCCTCGATCCACGCCGATGAAATCCCTGGGATGCTGGTCCTCCATCACCTGATGCGGCTGCTGGACACTGCCGATCGTGCACGTCACATCCGAGGGGAACTGATCATCGTTCCTGCCGCCAACCCTCTGGGACTTTCTCAGTGGGCTTTCGGACAGCAACAGGGACGTTTTGAGTCAAAAAACGGCATCAATTTCAACCGTGATTATCCCGACCTCAACGAAGTTCTTGTTGAAGAAATGAAAAATCAGTTGAACGATGAAGCTGCAGAAAACCGTGAGATGATCCGCCAGTCGGCATTGAACGAACTTGGAAAAATTCAGCCCCGAACACCGGTGGAAGCAATGAAGCATCATCTGCTTTCCGAAGGATTGCAGTCCGATTATGTCCTCGATCTGCATTGTGATGACACTGCCCTGCTGCACCTCTACACCACACCTGCCAGCTGGCCTGAATTTTCCGACCTGGCTTCCCAACTCCGGACAGAACTGGTGTTGCTCGAGAGCATTTCCGGAGGAAACCCTTTTGATGAAGCCTGTTCCAGGCCCTGGAGCGACCTGGTCAAGAGTTATCCGAAACATCCGATCCTCCAGGGCTGTCATGCCACCACCATCGAATTGCGCGGAATACATGACGTCGACCAGGAACTGGCTTCTGCGGACGCAGCCAACCTTTTCCGATTCCTTCAGCGCCGCAAGGCGGTTTTGGGAAACCCTGGACCGCTTCCAGAACTGCTCCGAACTGCACGACCGCTCAAGGGTCTGGAGCAGATCCGCTCTCCCCAGGCAGGCATCGCCGTTTTCCGGAAAAAGCCTGGCGAAGAGGTAAAAGCTGGTGAAACCGTGGCAGAGTTGATCGACCCCCATGCTGAAGACCCCCGAAACGGAATGATCTCCATCGTTTGTGAACACGGTGGATTTTTTTTCGCAAGAAATTCAAACCACCTGGTTGGTGCCGGAGACATCCTAGCCCGGGTCTGTGGTGACCAACCAATCAGCGGCCGCAGTGGCCCGATGCTTTCTCCCTGAATTGCTTTCCCCTTTTTGAACCATGCTGCTTGAAGACCAGATTCCAAGAATCCAAAAACTGATTTCCGAAAAACTGGGCGGACTGCCGAAAAACGCCCTCAAGAATGACATGGTGATGCGCACCACTTTCATGCGTCTGCACCGCATGCTGCCACGGTTCATCCGCATTGCAGTCGGAGAGGCGACCTTTGTCGAATTCTGCATGGCCAATCGTGACCGGCTTTTGAGTTTCAAGGGTGCAGTTCAGGAACGGATGCAGGAAACCGATCCGGAATCCCAAACCCAGGACAAGACTCAGACAGATCTTGAAATGGAAGAACAGATGAAAGAATTGCAGGAACTGTCTCTCAAGGTCTACCTGCCGACCTACCCCCCAAAACCTCTGGTACTGGAACGAAGCAGAGGTGCGGTCATCTGGGATCTTCAGGGCAAGGACTATATCGATTTCGGTGCGGGCATTGCGGTCAGCAGTCTCGGACACCAGGATCCGGAATTACTTCTTGCGATCTCGGAACAGGCTTCCAAGCTCTGGCACACGAGCAACCTCTTCCTGACCGAACCCCCGGTGAGGCTCGCCGCAGAGCTTGTGGAAGCCTCCTTCGCAGACCGGGTCTTTTTCTGCAATTCCGGTGCAGAAGCGAACGAAGCAGCCATCAAGCTGGTTCGCAAATATGCCTACCTTCACCATCCCGAAGACAAACGGGAAATCCTCAGTTTCGACGGATCTTTTCATGGAAGGACCCTGGCCACGGTGACTGCCACCTCCCAGCCTAAATATCAGGAAGGCTTCGGACCCCTCCCAGGAGGGTTCGACTATGCACCTTACAATGATTTCGAAGCGGCGGAAAAGGCCATTGGACCCCAGACCTGTGCAGTGCTTGTCGAGCCGTTACAGGGAGAAGGCGGAGTGAATCCTGCCCGGCCCGGTTTTCTCAAACACCTGCGAGAACTATGTGACCGCCACCAGGCATTGTTGATCTATGATGAAATCCAATGCGGGATGGGACGAACCGGGAAACTTTTCGGCTACGAGTGGGAAGAAGGAGTCCATCCTGATGTGCTGACCATGGCCAAAGCCTTGGGCTGTGGATTGCCGATCGGGGCGATGCTCTGTACGGAAAAAGTTGCAGAGTCCTTCAAACCCGGAGATCACGGCACGACTTTCGGAGGCAACCCAATCGTCGCAACAGTCGCCCGCGCCGCGTTGAAGAAGATCAACACTCCTCAGATGATGGCCCATGTCATCAAGCAGGGAGAAGCCATCCGTGGTCGGTTGCATTCCCTCAACGATGAACTCGACCTTTTCGGGGAAATCCGGGGCAAGGGCCTGATGCTCGGCGGGGTGCTTCACAAAGACTGGAAGGGTCGCGCCGGAGAAATCGTTTCGACTGCCTTGAAATATGGAGTACTGGTGCTCGTAGCAGGACCAGATGTGGTGCGATTCGTACCACCTCTGACGATCAGTGGAGACGAAGTCCAGAGTGGATTGGAACGACTGACCTCAGCCTTGAAGGAACTTGCCTGAATCTATAAATACCTTAAATTCAGGAATCATCCACTTCGAAGCAGGAGCAGGTGCAACTGCCCTGATTCTTTACCAGTCAGAAGCAATATTTCCAGAGCTTATTGAATGGGAAAGGGATGGGCTTTTTCTGGAAAGTGCCTGAAGGTATCTTGGCCCCGGAGCAGGACTGGGCTCCAATGAGCCTGATGGGAATTCAGCTCGCTTTGCCGGATTTCGGGTTTCACGAAACGGACGGTTAAGCCGCATCGACGGCGAGTCGAACGGTTGGGCGAACTCGAATGGACCAGCAGACCTTCATGAACCGATACTTGCCCGGCTTTTAAACAGAGGTCTTGGGCATCCTCTTCTCTGATTTGGTCCTGAGGGATTTCCTGATTGATGCTGAGCAGGTTGCCTTCTGCTTCGGATTCTGAATGAGGGGAAAGGCCCATTTTGTGGGACCCAGGAATGACACGCATGCAACCATTTTCAAGGTCACTATCATCCACAGCAATCCAGGCCGTGTGGGCCTCGGGAGGTTTCAGCCCCCAATACGTCACATCCTGATGCCAGGCCACGAAGTGTTCGGTCGATTCCACCGGGTACTTACAGAAAAAATGGCTCCCTAGAAGCATCAAATCCTCTCCCATCAACGTCTGCATCAAATCCAGCAGTTTGGAATTGGTGGCCATTTCCCAGACAAATTGTTCCTGAAAATGACTGTTGATCAATCCAACCTGGCAAGTCTCCCTTCCGACTCGGGCTTCCAATTTGTCGAAATGCTTTTGGCATTCATTGATTTCATCTTTGGAAAAGATGTCGATTCCGTTCAGAAATCCCTGCTCCCAGTATGTGTCTTCTGTAGTTTGATGCATCGAAAAGGAAGTTCCTAAAGAATGGCGGTTGATTGACAATGATAGTAAAGGTATCGTTTACCAGGGATCAACCTAAAAAAAGAGAGCGAATCCTCAGTTCAAGATGAAGAAAAATTGTTTCACCACCCAAGATCTGCTCAACCTGCCTCAAAGCTGGCCCCTTCCCAGGGAAAAGAAAGCAATCGACATCATTGCGGCCGGAGGCATCGTCAAGGATGCTCATCTACCAGCCTATCGTAAGGCAGGTTTCCCAGTTTCCGGAATTTATGATTCCAATCCGGAACAGGCCCGGGAACGTGCCGAGGAGTTCGACATACCCAGGGTTTATGAATCCCTCGAAGAGGCAGTTTCCCAGGGAAATGTGATCGACCTGGCAACTCCTCCGGAAGCCCACCTTGAGGTACTCGAGCAGATTCCTCAAGGCTCAGCCGTTCTGATTCAGAAACCGATGGGACGCAATCTCGAGGAAGCCCGGCGAATCCGAAAACTCTGCCGGGAAAAGCAACTCAATGCGGCCATCAACTTCCAGCTGCGTTTCAGCCCGATGATGCTCCCGATCCGAGAGGCATTGGCCCAAGGAATGTTTGGAGAACTGAATGAAGTGGAAGTCAGACTCGCCTGCCAGACCCCCTGGGAACTATGGCCTTTTCTGGAAAAGATGGAGGATGTCGAAGTGCTCGTCCATTCGGTCCATTACCTGGACTGGATACGCTCACTGATCGGAGAACCCTCAGGAGCCTACTGCCATGCCGTGCCCCATCCGAAGTTTCCAAATCTCCAGGATGCACGCAATTCGATCATCCTTGCCTACGACCGTCCGGTTCGCTGTTGCCTTTCCCTTAACCATACCTACTCCAAAGGCCCCCGGCATCAGCAGGCAACCATCCGCATCGAGGGAGATCGAGGGGCAGCACAAGTTTCATTAGGACTGCTGCTGAATTATCCGGAAGGAGAACCAGAAACCCTGGAACTCGTCAGTGAAGGTCTGGAATGGACCGATGTTCCTTTGTCCGGACGATGGTTTCCAGATGCCTTCATCGGCGTCATGTCCAACCTGCAGCGTTTCTGTGATGGAGACGATGCGGAGCTCATCACCTCAGTAGAAGACGCATTCGGAACCATGTCCCTGGTAGATGCCTGCATCAGTTCCAGCCATTCCGGTGCCATTCCTGTCCAACGTGATGACTGAAACCTCTCCAGAAACACCAGCTCCGAACTCGGAAAACGGCGAGGATTCTGAAATCTACCTTGTCCCATCACCGACGATGGATTTCGAACATCCTGCGGTACGGGCTTTTCTGGAAACCCTTGAACTCGGATCCGATCCGCGGAAAAATGCAGTCCAGCTCTATTACGCGGTCCGTGACCGCATCCGCTACGATCCCTACACCATCAACCTTTCCGTGGAAGGACTGAAGGCTTCCACAACGTTAACCGCAGGCCGGGCCTGGTGTATCTCCAAAGCGATTCTGCTCTCTGCCCTCTGCCGTTCCGTCGGCATTCCTGCCCGGCTTGGATTTGCCGACGTTCGAAACCACCTTTCCACCGAAAGGATGCGTCAGTTGATGAAGACGGATGTCTTCCTCTGGCACGGCTATTCGAGCATCCTGCTTGAAGGCCAGTGGATCAAGGCCACCCCTGCTTTCAACATCGAACTCTGTCAACGGTTTGGATTGAAAAGCCTTGAATTCGACGGATCCGGAGATTCCCTCTATCATTCCTTCGACCTCAATGGCAAACGTCATATGGAATACCTCGCCATGCGTGGTGAATATGAGGACGTACCCATCGCAGAAATCGATGAAAGCTTCCGACTGGAATACAATATGACTTCCTCCTGGAATCTTGCGGATTTCGACCAGGAAGTGAAAAACGAAACCCGTCTGGACTGAAGCAACTAAAAGTTCCTGCAGCTTCCCACATCCTTAATCTTATTAGTTCCTTTTCCGGTTCCCCTTTTTCGCATAATGGCATGGAAATTGAAACAAGGATTTTAAACCTGTTTCATGGAGGAAACAATGCCAATTCACCAGGAAGGTGTAAGGGATTCAAATAGAATTCCAGATATGAACCTAATGCCTCAGGAAGACCTGCAGGCCTATCTTAATGCGATTGAGCCGTTTGGCGGAGAGATGCTCCGAAGGAAATCCAGAAGGCTTTCGCAGATCCAAATCAACTCCCGAAAAAGTCCCGAATACCCGAACTTGAGTGATCAGGGACTCCGTCAGCATCTGATTGAGACGGAATGGGATGATGAACTGCCTTTGAGTGCCTGAAATGAAAACAGGAGGATGAAGGTGATGGATCAGGAAAAAAAAGAAGAACTCAGATCCCTTGGTATGGACCGGTTGCAAAAGCTCCTCGGAGAATCCGAAAGACTTCGGAAGTTGACTGGAGAGCCAGGGGATACTGTTTCCAGCGGCCAAATGCGTGAGTGGGTCAGAATTCTCAGAGAGACCAGCCAGATCCTGGAGCAGGAACTGGAACGCCGAAGTGGTGACGAGCTGGAAACGAAATAAAGACAAACTGCCTAGGCAGTAAGAAAGGACGTGGAGCATGAAGTTCCACGACCCCAAGGCCTTTTTTTAAGGCCGATTTTGATATTGGAAATCAAATTTTGGAGGACCCATGGATCGGAGCCGAAGAGTGGTTGAATTGTTGAGTCAATTGGAAATGCTCGAACACGAGATTGCCATGACTGAAATTCAATTGGATGAAATCAATACCATGTCCCAATACGTTCGGGATTTTATCGAACCCTGGGATGTGAGAAATCCTGTACCCGTCTTTCTGAAAGAGGCAGCATGAGTAAAGAAGAAAACAAAACAGATGGTGATATCAATATCCATGGCCTTGCAGACCATCAAGCATTGCGTAAAATGGGGACCGAACGCCTGAAGGAACTGCTCGACCAGACGTATGAAATGCGAAAAGACCGCTTGACGTCACAACAATCGGTCAACTCCTCCTCAAATAATTACATCGATGAATGGATCAACGTGGTTGAAGAAGAACTTGAACGACGTGAAAACGGTACCATCTGAATCGGTCCGTACCCTCTTCACTGCTTCTTTCTTGGAAGCTGCGGATCTGAGACAGATCAATTCCTTTTTTGGGTCGTCTGATCCATTGATGACCCGGAACCAAATATTTCAACTTCATTCAATTTATTCCTGAGGGCTCTCCACTTCTCCCTGAAGTTACAGAATCCTTCCTGATCCTCAGGATATTCCTCAAGCAATCCTATTTTTCCTGAAAAAAAAGAATGCTTCCGCCATGAGCGGGAGGCAGAAGCGCTGGTCCTGTTTGTGCATTTTCAGTGGTTTTTGAAGATCACTGTTTGACAAACCGGTTCTCAGCCCAACCTCTTCAAATGACACACAAAAAAATAATGCTCCTGCTGGTTACAGGAACCAGCATACTCTCGCTTGGAAGCTGGCTGATGGCTGCGGATGAAGCCTTTCTTAGACGAACTTCACAACAGGTCTGGGCAGTGATCGGTCTACAATTAAACCCTTCCAAAGGCATGCGAACTCCCTCACAGGGAGGCCCCACCAAACCCTCCAGCAGCTACCCCCCCAACTACACCCTCGACCAACGGATCCAGCGTTATGGGACAGGAGAAGCAAGAACCCAGCAGTTTGTGCAGACTCCAACCAACTACTATTTTATTCCTTCCATTCCTCCTAAACCCGACTCCCAAACCGGGAATAAAAAGGTAACAGGGGAATGAGCCGGTCCGTTTGACAGCCTCTTCTTTTCCTGCTCCAATGTGATCCTAAGGTAAAGAAACAATGTCCATTGAGATCGAAGACAACTCAGGAAATCAGGTCCGGATTCCCGATCCTGATCGCTTCTACGACCACATCCTTCAGTTTCACTCTCGGGGAAAGAGCATTCACGACGAAAACGGACACTATTTCACCGTCGATGATTCTTTCCGGAAAAGACTCGAAGGGTTGATGCAATCGTTCAAACAAAACTGAATTCCAGCACCTAATCCGACTGATATTGCAGCAGGTTTCAGCATGATCCAAAATGCCCTACAGACCCCGGAACTGGCTTATACCGCGATCAGTATCGGCTTCAGCGTCTGCCTGCTTTTTGCCCTCTTGGTTTTCGTCCAGAGCCGCCGTTCCCGGAAAAACCCTCCCCAATCCCAAAAACCAAACCCTTCGGATACCGAAAACTGATTGAGATTTTCTGTCTGCTTGAATCTGGATTTGCTTTTTTTCAGAAATACATCTTAAACTGACTCTTCCATCCTTCATTTGAGCGAGAATAGCTCAGTTGGTAGAGTACGAGCTTCCCAAGCTCGGGGTCGCGGGTTCGAGTCCCGTTTCTCGCTCCAAAATTCTGATAGTGATATCAGTCATTTCAAAGCCTAGAAAAACTACAAAGAAATACCTGAACTGGAAATTGCCCCGGGGGAGGGGGCCCAGACACCCCCCATCATTTACATGGGACTCCGGCAGCGGTTTTTATCTTCAAAGGTCCTAAATTCATCATAGTGGGATCTTGTCTACGGTTAGCATGATACTGAAAACCCTGAAATTAAGGCTATTGGATCAATAAATTCATTTTTGACTTTGACGAGAGAATAGGCAAGGTTGTCACAGACCGTATTGATTGTGCCTGCTGTAGTAAAAAAAAGACTTTTTACCCACAAAACTAGTACTCACTGAACCCATCAAATTATTCCTCTACTGTAATTGCTCCTTCAGGGCAGGCCTGAACACAATCAAGACATGCAGTACAGGCTGATTCATTTCTTACAACTGCCTGGTATCCTTTAGATTCTATCATCAGTTTGACTTTAGTCAGAAAAGTCACACCACTCGCTTTTTCCCATGAAAAAACTTTAAATTTGCATACCCGAAAACAATCTTTTTTACCTGTACATACTTCTACATCAATTGAAACTTTACTCATAAAAAGTATTTATTCCTGAATTATTTCAACTATAGAAGTATCTTTAATTTTTATTACATCCAGCATTTCATCCCTTCCTATAATTTTTACTGAATCTTCCTCCAGAGGATTAAATTGATAATCAGAAAGTTCATAAGTATATTTTGAAATAATCAACTGGCATTTGAATTCTTTGGTTAAGGATTCAAGCCTTGAAGCAGTATTCACAGCATCACCTACTGCAGTCAGATTCTTGGCATGTTTATATCCCATTTTACCGAAGATAACATTTCCAGAATGAATTCCAATTCCCATTTTCAATGGAAATGGCAGGTCATGGATTAACCTTTCATTTAGTTTTTTCAATTCAACATTCATTTGACTTGCTGCAAGTATTGCATTTCGACTACCCCCCTTAGGCCCTTCTTCAATACCAAAAAGCGCCATGGTTCCATCTCCAATGAACTTATCCAGATAGCCACCTTGATTTTCAATGATTTCTCCCATTAATTTAAAATACTGATTCAGAATGAAAACCACA